>WLWD01005954.1_pt1 | contig 37978 bp, 32 predicted proteins | sample 6712731 | NCBI WGS metagenome assembly WLWD01 (sample SAMN12718690, study PRJNA576275) | sponge metagenome | isolation source: marine sponge | host: Mycale hentscheli | place: New Zealand: South Island, Marlborough, Capsize Point | collected 2014-11-01 | reverse complement strand
TAATGTATGACAGAGCCTAATAAACACTACAGCTGATGCCTCATCAATGCAATCAGTAGAGACATAGATAATAGCATTGTCATTCTTTCTTTACAATAGTAACAGAGAAGAGTTGAAAGTGTTCTATCATAGCCAGCCTAATGATATAGGCACATAAACTATAAAGCCACCATTTTGACAAGCTGTTCCAGCTGTGCACAACAGTCATATGTACAGTTATAGAGCGTTACTCACGTCAATACGTCCTTCCTCCTTCATCTTGTCACACTCCCTGACTTTAGCGGCCGCTCCTCTATGGATGGTGACCATGTCAGGGAAGGCAAAGATGAGACCCAAATACTCCTTCATGGTATCCAGTGCAGGCAACATGTCATTGCGCGGCTGGGACACATAGAGGGACAGCAGATGGTTCATACAACTATTACTTTAAGTTTTAAAATAATGATTAAAATTGGCTAGAAAAAAATAAAATCTCTTTTCCAGTCTCACTGACACTCCCTTCTTCAAATCTCTCTCACCTGCTCTGCATGCATCTGACCAATTTCGTCGTAGGTAGTACTGGTCTTCTTGATGGCCGTTGTCAGACTGGCAGCATCTACAGACATGTGACATGTAGTAAATGTACAAGTATTGTACGAATATCCTTAATATTAAATATTCATGAAGATCGTTGTAAAGGACATACATGTACACTGAAATGGGACTGGCTATGTGTGCGTGTGTGCGTGCGCGTTCATGTAATCGTGACAAAAAGGTATTCTAAACATAGTAAAGTAGAGAGTAGTTTTGCATAACATAATATAGCAACCTGATTCTATAGATACAATAAACATATTAAATGGCTGATACTATGATCGATAAACTGACATGAAGAGGGTAGCAGGCTCATGTTCACACACACACATACACATAAACACACACACACACACACAAACTCACATTCCAGGTCTTCCAGTGCGAATGTACTGGCCAATCCGTTGAACGAGACAGACATCTTGTGGAATTCCGTCATGAAGGCTACATGTCACATAGAGGCAAGTAAACACGCACACACATACACACTCTGTGTACATGTACAGTGCTTCCAGCTTAAAGAGTGGATTTTTTTAGCTTTTTGGTTAAGGTTGCTAATTCTGCTATAATTTCTCAAGTATGTGTTATAGAAAGCTAAAAATTTGTATTATTATACATTAATGTCATAATAACATACAGACAAAACAATTTTGTGGGTTTGTGGTTATTGTTGTGGTTATAGGTGATGGAACTGGGAGCTTCAAGACAGTGAATTAAGTGTTTAAGCTGAAAAAAGAGAAATTATTTTTCCTTATCTCTATAACTTGGTATACTGATACTTTAATACCAGAAGTTTCTATGAGCCAGATTTTGTGGGCACACGAAATTTGAATCTCGAAATATTTAAAATTTTAAGAAAAAAAGTGTTTAAGCCAGGATTTTTGAATTTATTGAGTTATATCTCTAGAAATTTGACACATGATGTAAAATTGCCTTAAAATTATTATGTATAACTTTGGTAGCTATACCTTGAAAATTGAGTGAGTTGTGGCTGTTTTTCACCAAAAAATTTTACGCACGGTAAGGGTCATCAAATGATGACGTTTAGAGCGGGTTGTGGGCCTTTAGTACACGTAAACGCGACGTCACAAAACAGCGCATGCGTATTTGTGCAAGGGCGCCAGTTTACCGCTAATTGTTACACGGGTATGGCTGATTTAGCTACAGTTGTATCTCAGGCCCTAGATCAAGTTTTACGGCGCTATTACTGCCTATCACGGCCAGCGTTTTAGCTTCCGTCTGGAGCTGCACAACCCGTAGGACTCCAACTGCATCGCCCTGATGTTGTCAGAATACCTAATGCTGGGAGCCTTGGGAGTATTAAACTCCTTCAGCTTTTCTTCAGCTCTTGAAAAAGATGACCACTTGGATAGGCTTGGCTCCACGTTAGTAATATACCAGCCAACAATTCTCACTGATTTCGACTTCGTTACTGCTGCTAGTAGAACGATACAGCCGATTGCAGTTAGGGAAAGTCCCATCTTACCGCTCGGGGAAATAACCGTTCGACCTTAGCTCGTTAACTAGTTACGTTTAATGACGAACTACCGCAAAATCTTGACGTAAAAAAAAAAGGCGTGAAATGTATTAGAGTGAATGAGAAAAGTGCTGTTCTCCGTTTTCCATTCTCTAAACAGGCAGTCTTACTATTGTAAACATTGTTGGGATGATGAAGACAAGGTATGTGTATGTTAAATGACTGTAGTGAGGGTCTATACAGTAGTTTCAAAAAATCCACTCTTTAAGTTGGAAGCACTGTACTTAGACTTGCTGTACATGTAACTGAGTGTGAACTCATAATGTACTGGGATGACAGTCTATATGCGTCCACTTAATTGAATACACGCTATGTAGTGTGTGTGAATTTAGAACGATAAATGTGCATACAGACGTATGTATGTGCCATTAGCATATGATTGTATGAAGCTGCCATGCATATTAAATAGTAGAGTATATGTGTGTGTATGTATGTACAGTGTGTATGTATGTATGTATGTATGTATGTGGTAACTTACGTCCGGACATCTGTTGGCAATGGTCTATGAACTTCAGTCTGAGTCGACTCAAGTTGAGTTTGAATCGATGCATGAACATCCCAAACTGTTCCACTGTAGCCTCACTGGAAGAGAAAGATCAATCAATAAAATAACACCTGCTGTTCTGAATCATCTGTGTGGTGCAGCTAATTGTACACAGAATATCAATTCAAGGCAAAATTCACTGAATTTAGCTTCTTGAATTGTTGCTCTGGATGTTCAACCACCAGCACTACCTACTGTATGCAGTGATGTGTGCCTATACACACATACACACATCACTACTATTACATATTTAGTCATAAAATGTGCTGCATACATGTACGTGTGTACGTAAAGCGGTGAGCAGTGTGTGTGTGTGTGTATGTGTGATTGTGTCTACAAGGATTGTGTCTGGCATGCAAACATTCGATTCATGTACGGTTGACAGGAACATTCCAGTCTTACACTAACACGAGCAGAAAACATTGAAACTACAGTCACACAGCATCTGTTGATCTGACAGCAGAATGACTGATTATAAAATACCATTGGAAAGCTGGACCACACCCTTCCATGTTCAAATGTACTCAGGTGTTTATTAGCCAGCAGTAATTCTGACCGCAGTGGATTTAGATATAATGAACAAAGCAAAACTGATAAGAGACCTACGTATATATGTATGTATACTCCATTACTCCACTCCATACTTGTGCATTCCACAACGTACTCGCAGAGAAGTGCATACACTGAGTCAGTCCCCACCCACCCACACATCAATAAATTCACGTACAACCAGCCATGAATTTGGTCGTACAATTTTTTATTACTGAGACCCATTTTATTGTAAAGCCTGTATGCAACAGTGAACTTCAAACCACACCCACTGCTTCACAACCTGAACCACACCCACAACGTACGCATTGTTAATGTCAACAGAGACGTCAGGGTGTTGGAAAGTCTGCAGGTACACCGGCCCCATGACCTCGTCTTTCTCTGCCCTGCGCTTCCCTGTCTTCCATTGTTGCTACACACACACATACACACATACGGAAAATAAAAACGGTAACTGCACTATCAAGTGCTAGCACAGCAATACTCAGTATGCTGAGCCCCACCCCCTCTCCTCCCACAAACACACCTGACAGTAATTCAAAACATACTTGTTAATATGTATTATGTATTAGTAAGTATGTATGTGTGTTAGTGTGACTCACCCCATCGTCATCACAGTGGATGAAGTGTATGAAGACGTCAGATCTAGATATGACCGGGTGGCGGGCTATACGATTGCTCCATCGCTGCAACTTTTCTCTACGCTTCTCCACAAAGTCTTCTCCATAACGACCTATGTATGTACAAAAACATACAAGTGTGCAATCTCAGCACTTAAAATACTAACAAAAAATGTATTTGCAATGACTTATTTTCAGGTGGTCAGTATAAAGTAGTGAGTGAGCAGAGATACTACCACATGCTGGGTATTTTTAGAACTAAACCTTGAGAGAGGTCAAATCAACATTTTTGAAATTTCAGGGGGGAGGAGGGACAAAATGCCCACTAGAAGCCTAAAAAATATCTGCACATGTACATATATCATACATAATGTCCCAGCTGTCCAATCATTACCTCTAATACATACATGCCTGAAACATGTCCACATTGGGAGGAGTCATGACTCCTGCAATACAACTTTCTACTTCTGTTAGAGAGTAGAATGTACTACCTATCAGTATTAGATAAGTTTAGCTGATGGAGTTAGTCATCCAGTTAGAAATAAGTCACAGTTGATATATGTATCAGATGATTTGATACAGACAACTTTTTTCATTATTGTAATAATGACGCATACACTCATGCATTCCAGCCTTGCACTCGAATGACCCCTCCCATTATCCAGAATGACCCAACCCACTATCCAAAATAACACCATCTCTTGCCACCTGCCCATTTCTCTAATCTATCTTTATGACATTATACTCCCCCCCTCCCCCCTGCCAACTAACATACATCACAGAATGACCCCGACCCCTCACCATAGTACTGTTTGTCCGGCAGAGGTGGCACACAGTGGATAGAGAACTTCTCCTCGAGTCTGTCGTGCAGCCAGGCATAATGCTTGTATCTGCGACTCACAGATCTGCCTGTGCTAGTGGGAATCACACTGTAAGCTAGGAAACTCTTGATGCCCTTAAACTTCTTCTTCTTCTCCGGATCTCTCACTTCAATGGAGTAAGCTTCTGGGTTAGGTTCCCACATGGGAGATGCTACACACACACACATACACACACACAAATGGTGAATCGGCTGCATGCATTTACATACATGTATAACTGATCAATTGCACCATATTGTGTATATATGTACACTATAATTTTGCCAAAATATCACCTCTGGATCATCTATGCTGGCAGGTCAATGCACATACCTACATACATATGTACATTTAGTGCATGTTCTTATGTATGTATGGTCCATTTCCATTAGCGGATCCAGCAACAGATACGTACAACTTTCAATATCCTTTCATCAATTACACTAATTAATTATTCAAACGAAACTTGGAATCACCTTATATATATATATATATATATATATATACATACACACACCATGTAAACACATGCACACACATACACACCCTGTCAACACACACACGCACACACATACAACCTAACTGCACGTACTGTTATTATCTGGTGCAGCCACTATCTTGTTCCTGGCACCAGCCTGGATGGCAATCTTGGCAGGGAAGCGGCCAAGAATGAAGTTCTCTGAGCCTGTCTTTACAAAGGAAGAGAACCTAACCAGAAACAAAACAAAAGAAATACGTGACAGAAAGTCAATTTAAGAGTGTCAGATAATACTATGTGATTCAAAAATTATTTTTTTTGATATGTATAGTGTTGTAATTAAACAGTGCCGTAAATTAAGCTAGTCACACAAATATTACCAACAACAACAACATACGCGTGGCGTGCATGTGTAGATACAATGTTGCCAATTGTTGAAGCATGCATACTTGAAGTATATTCACTAACCAATACAGTAGCAAGTGTTACCAGTAAGTAGTTTATTGGAATCTCTGCCAAATGCTTGCATAATTTAGTGCAACTTCACTTTGAATTGACACCTCCAGCCAACCTGCCCGCCCTTTGACCTGCTACTTGTTGTGGATACCACACGCTTATGTTGCTAAGGACTAATGAACACATGGCATTAGGAGATGAATGCTGGTTGCCAGGGCCAAGGGAACTCAACGAGGCTAGTCATAGACGGCTTCCTAGAGGTGCAAATCAATGAGGGCGTGGCTGAAAATCACTCGGTGTAAGCTTAAAAGGGGTGTGGTTATGGTTAATGGATATCACCATCTACACAGGGTTTATTGTGACAAGTGATGATGTACTGAATGAAGAAGAGCATTACAAAGATTAAAGAGGGGTGTGGCTACATGCATATCTTCATTAATGCTGAGGAGAGGCTTAGGCTACAGATATAATCAATCACAGTGAACCCACTTGCAGGGTACAGTAGAACTGTTGATAAGAATGGCCATAGCCAGGAGACATGCATCCTTCCATAAACATGGATGTAATTTAAGGGGTGGGGCAAAGGGGGGAGGCATTTGTCCTCCCTAGAAAAGCCTACGCCCCCTATCAGTACTCTGCTAACATTTTGACTATGTTACACGTAATCATTACAATTGCATATATACTGCACTGGTATTGGAACGTGTCTCTCACTGGTATTGGAACGTGTCTCTCACTGGTATTGGAACGTGTCTCTCACTGCCCCTCCCTATTAAAATATAAGAAAGTTGTTGCCCCTCCTACTGTAGATTCGTGTTGTACAAGCTGAAGAATCCTTTCATTCTCACCTGTTGATGTTTTTTCTGACGGTGCCTGCACGGGCTATCTGAGAGTTGCTCCGCCCACTTGGGGAGTTCATGTCACTCCGACTCCCTGTGCCTCCGCCTCCTCCTCCTGTACTGTTCACCTCTACCTCGGCTTTATATTCTGGAAATATAACGACAACGAAATACACAAACAGAAACAGAATTATATAATAAGATGACACCTTTATATTAATTCTTGCCAACTCCTTTTTTCTCCCTTATCACTGCACAATTAAGTCAATTTCACACCAAACTAGTGACGGTGCACCCTAAACTACTCTAAATACCCCTAATCCAGAGTAAACAGGTCAAAAAAACAACAACAAAAAAACAACAACACAAAAACAAACTGCCTATGGTTGGCCATACAACACTTAATTTTCCTCTTCATATGTGACTCGACGTTCTCTCCCAACATATTAACACAGACGACACATAGTTTTTAAGCAGAGAAAAATAGTGACAAAACACTGCAAAAACATTGTGTCTTGCAACTCACGTACCAGACCACTCCCCCAGAACTAGTTCAGACTACAAGTGCAGACAAGTATTCTCAGGCATGAGTGCTAATACAATAACTGGGTAGACACTATATGGGCCTGATTAGATAGACCAGGCGGAACAAAATAATAGTGACTGAGACGGCAGAAATAAAATACTTAATGGCTGAGACCAGTCAGGATTTTCCTACAGAAATCCACGATGAGGTAATGACAAGGAGTACAACCACACGGATGGCTCCAAGATGTCGTACATGTAGTAATCTAAGATACTACATTCTCACACTCGCTATAGTGACTCGAGTGTAGTTGATGAATAAGTAATAACCTCAACATCATTCCATACCATTGCTATCACATCACACCCACTGCCACACCCACCACCACCACACCCACCTTGCTCTTCTCTCTGCTGCACCTCCCAGTCTTCCTCTTCGTCCCATTTGTTAGCATCCTCTGATCTGGGCGGGACTGTGAAGGAGTTGTGGCGTATGTCCTGGTTGAAATCATCCTCATTCATGGCATCATCCCCGTTATGCGTGACAGGCTCATAACTGTTCAGATCTTCACCTCCTTCCTCCATCATCTAAACACACACACACACACATATATATACAAACACACAACATTACACTTAAAAACAACACTCACAACAATTAGAAAATAAAATTGCTAGTACCAGGATTATTTCTCCTATACTCAGAGCTTGGAAGCTGCGTAACTTAAAGGTAAATGAGAGACTGAGCTGTTTGGTGAACTTATGTATCCTGCTAATGGTTTCAATAATAGTGCATTGACATACGCACACGTATGTCACAGTGGCTACAACATAGCAATAACTATAAACTGTACAATGATAAACAACATCTGCAATAAGATGGACTCTCACAACACTGGACTATTAACAAAACCTCACAACACTGGACTATTAACAACACACAAACAAAACCTCACAACACTGGACTATTAACAACACACAAACAAAACCTCACAACACTGGACTATTAACAACACACAAACAAAACCTCACAACACTGGACTATTAACAACACACAAACAAAACTCACAACACTGGACTATTAACAACACACAAACAAAACCTCACAACACTGGACTATTAACAACACACAAACAAAACCTCACAACACTGGACTATTAACAACACACAAACAAAACCTCACAACACTGGACTATTAACAACACACAAACAAAACCTCACAACACTGGACTATTAACAACACACAAACAAAACCTCACAACACTGGACTATTAACAACACACAAACAAAACCTCACAACACTGGACTATTAACAACACACAAACAAAACCTCACAACACTGGACTATTAACAACACACAAACAAAACCTCACAACACTGGACTATTAACAATACACAAACAAAACCTCACAACACTGGACTATTAACAACACACAAACAAAACCTCACAACACTGGACTATTAACAACACACAAACAAAACCTCACAACACTGGACTATTAACAACACACAAACAAAACCTCACAACACTGGACTATTAACAACACACAAACAAAACCTCACTCGCAACATAAACTGCGGCAATTGAACAACCGCGACAAGTTGTTAATAATACGCCATTTGTATAAACTACACCAAGAATTACGCACCCATTTCACTTGCTGTTCATACACACACACACACACACACACACACACACACAATTGTATCATCATTGCATTGCATTAGCTACACACTGGAATGTCTGCAGTGTTCCTCTGAAAGTGCATGGAAGCTCCCACCCATTGCTATGGTAACGTTTATGCCAGGGAAGGTATGGTACAGTACCGAAGCCAGTAATCCTTGTTTTGTGCGCACACACACACATACACACACACTATCCATAACTTCCTCCAGTTTGATATTATCTCCAACTTCCAATAGTTTGATATCAGACTTCCCTGCTATAGTGAGAGCATGTGGCATGAAGCAGTTCTAGTTCTAGCTATTCACTCATCAGTGCATGCATGCACGTAGGCCACATGTCTCCAGTCATCAATGCATGCATGCATGCATGCCACATGTCTCCAGTCATCAATGCATGCATGCATGCATGCCACATGTCTCCAGCAAAGACACAGCCAACCATATTACAACTATATTGCTAAAAACACTTTAACTTCAACTTTCGCTCATCTATCAAATTCTTTCTTGGCCTTTAGACCTACACTCCCCTATACGATCTCAGGTAGTTCAATTTCCTGTTCAGCCTACATAGAATTCTGGATTGCCATGTTGAGCTTTTCTTACATATGTACAATCATTGTATACATGAACTAATTCCTCTAGTACAGAGACAATAGGATAAGCTACACCTCAATACAATAATCTCTCACCCTCTAGTGCAGAGACTATAGGATAAGCTACACCTCAATACAATAATCTCTCATCCTCTAGTACAGAGACTATAGGATAAGCTACACCTCAATACAATAATCTCTCATCCTCTAGTGCAGAGACTATAGGATAAGCTACACCTCAATACAATAATCTCTCATCCTCTAGTGCAGAGACTATAGGATAAGCTACACCTCAATACAATAATCTCTCATCCTCTAGTACAGAGACTATAGGATAAGCTACACCTCAATACAATAATCTCTCATCCTCTAGTGCAGAGACTATAGGATAAGCTACACCTCAATACAATAATCTCTCATCCTCTAGTGCAGAGACTATAGGATAAGCTACACCTCAATACAATAATCTCTCATCCTCTAGTGCAGAGACTATAGGATAAGCTACACCTCAATACAATAATCTCTCATCCTCTAGTGCAGAGACTATAGGATAAGCTACACCTCAATACAATAATCTCTCATCCTCTAGTGCAGAGACTATAGGATAAGCTACACCTCAATACAATAATCTCTCATCCTCTAGTGCAGAGACTATAGGATAAGCTACACCTCAATACAATAATCTCTCATCCTCTAGTGCAGAGACTATAGGATAAGCTACACCTCAATACAATAATCTCTCATCCTCTAGTGCAGAGACTATAGGATAAGCTACACCTCAATACAATAATCTCTCATCCTCTAGTGCAGAGACTATAGGATAAGCTACACCTCAATACAATAATCTCTCATCCTCTAGTACAGAGACTATAGGATAAGCTACACCTCAATACAATAATCTCTCATCCTCTAGTGCAGAGACTATAGGATAAGCTACACCTCAATACAATAATCTCTCTTCTATATTTCATATGAACATTCCTAAGCATGAAATTCTCACGAAACCCTGCCCACTGCAACTGTAAATGGGAGTGGCTTCACAGTGTGGGTGTGTAATTTATATAAACAAAGCCTCCACTAAAAATTGAGGCACAGTTTCCACCAAAATTAATTTCACACACACACACACACACACTACGCAGTCACTAGACAAGGCCAAGAAATTCATTACTTACAATTAGCTACCAGGTTTTAACATTCCTGACCTCAAAATCGTCACTGGCATCTTCCATTCTGTCAGAACCTTCCAAACATTAGCTCTCTTGTCTAACAGTCTCTATTCCACTCTATAAATGCCAGCAAGGCTCTCTCAGGATGTTATATATACAAGCCAAGTGCTCAGTTTGTCTCAGGGGAGCTCTATTGAGTGGCCAGTTGGGAAGAAAAGGATGCCAAAAATCTTGAACAATCTGCGCCGCCTTACACACAACTTGGCTGCATGCCCACCACAGGGACAAGTCCAAGCCTCACAAGAACATGCCACAAACAATGGCATTTTGTGCTATTTTCCAGCCTTCTTTCATAGCTTTGGGACCTTCTTGTACTAAATAAAGGTTTGGGTTTTACCAGTGAAGTTATGATGCATTCCATTTCATACTTGACAATATATTGAAGTGTCTTTTATAGTAATAAAAAAACTTTAAAGATGTGTTGTTTTTTTAAATATTAGAACAACTACTTGTAGTCTAGTCACAAAAATTAGCTTTGCTCTAACACACAGGAGGAGTACAAAGCTTATAGCTTGGCACTTTGCCTGCAAACAGTCCTGTGGAATTTAGTGTGTGTAGATGGTAAAAGGTCCATGAATGCACCAGCATCCCACCACAGCTGGGCTCGACATCCCACAATATCCTTACCAACCCGAACAGTGACTAATCTGATTAACTTGAACACCAATATAAAAATTTCATAATTTCTTTCTCAGCCTTCTTTTACTCATTAGATGTACTTTCTCTCTCACACAAGCTTTTTTTTTTAAACAATACAGAATTAATAGAAGCCTTCAAATTCTGTATTGCTGAAAAAAGCCTGTGAAAGAGAGAGAATAAATCTAATATAAAAATCGATTATTTAAGAAGCACTTTAGAGTGTAGATCATTTGAAGTGAAACTAGAGCAGGTGTTGGTTGATTAATTCAGTGTCACTCCAAGTGCCTACTAGAACTAATACAAACATATCAAGCTGGGGAACCACTATCCATTATTTAAAAATATCTTGCAAAACTTATACAAAATCCACTGAGAAAAATTTTCCAAATTATATACACATACACAAACATACATATACATACACACATACATACATACATCAAAGACATATGTAAGTTATGAACATACCTCCACGTAGGTTTCTGGGAATAATCCAGATTCCCCATTGGCTAGTTCCCCTTCCCACCAACCATCACCAATATCCTGTACACACACACAAACACACACACACACACAGCGTCATAGTGTAAATCATAATTTATATCCCTCAGTAGTAATTGTTTCTATGTATGTATACCATACTGAGTAGTTTGATGGATTATATATACAATATATGAATACTACAGTGTAATACGACAAGTCCATAGGTACTACATGACTATTTCTTATACAGCAATGCCTTGCATTATTGTTAACTTGGAGATGTTAGAAGTATAAATTTCATAGTCCTTCCTCCATGGTTCCTTTCCCTCTATGACATCATCAGTCATCAGCACAACTCTGTGCCAAGCCTTCACTCATCCACTAACTTCCCTTCACACAAATGGCCGACACATTCTCACAGCCACCAGCCAACTCATCCACTCAGCCAGTATGTATGTATGTATGTATGTATGTATGTATCTGCTGCCTGCAGGAACACCCACTCACAATCCCAGAGAGAGAGAGAGAGAGAGAGAGATACGTAAGTGAATTTGAGGATTATACCTAGAAGGACAGCCTGAAATTATGTAGTTTAATTTAATTTACTGCTGGGTCTTCCGTGTGTGTGTGTGTGTGTGTCTCTTACAAATTGAACATAGAAAACTGCTAGTTAGCAGTTTTTGTCTGTGTGGAGCACACAATTCCATCTCCTTGGATATACTATCCCCCCCTCCCAACACATACACACTGTACACACACTTGTACCAAACCACGTAGTATTTATCTATTTATATTACATTTATTCTCCCAAATCTCTCAAACAATAGCATTTTCATTAGCATCTTTATCCTCAGTGCCATTAGTGTAAACTATCAGAATCAGAAAACAACGACTCCTGATAGTGATACATCACAAATTAAATACTTGACAGTTCAGTGACCCCACAGTTGTGTGAACTAAGAGATATGTACAATGCATTACAGGAGCTTGGAATGAAATGTATTGAATCAGTTCTATTCCAGGGCTGGCTTCTAAGATAAACTCAAAACAATACAACACAAAACACTCAGTAAACTGCTGAGTGGGATTCTATTAGATGTTATTATACAATACTGGAATGTCACACACACACACACACACACACTATAGACTGACGGTACAAATACCGTATGTGTATATATAAGAATGTATGCACATACATGCACACACATACATATGTATGAGTGTTTGTATGTACACACAAACATGAATGTATTAATGCATGCATGAGTCCCAAATATTCGGAATTGAAAGCTGCCTCATCCAAGCAATGTAGTTTTTGTATTGTGACAGAGGGACTTTAAATCTCTTAGGTCCTTCAGGGCAGGATTCTATATGTAGTGCCCCCGCCTTCAGGGCAGGGCTTCTATATGTAGAGTACCTCCAATTGTGTTGTTAGGAACTGTTGCTAGGTTCTAAATTAGTTAGGCGCTGCGCACAATCGTTAACTACTGTTTTTAGGGTCCCTCAGGCCCTAAGTGTAGCGCCTTTGCCTCTTGGGATGCTACAATCAAGGGCCTTCAGGGACCCTAACTACAGTAGTTCCCTCTGAAGCAGCGCCTAACTATTATATCCCAGTCTAAAGTATTGCCTATCACCAGACATGTTGTGACCATATTCCCCTCTCACTGCAGTACATGGCCCAGTCATGGCTTGGTTGTAAAACTCATATAAGTAGGTAGACTGGATAGTGACAAACTCTTTCCTCCCACATGCCCACGGACATGTATGCCCATGGCTATGTATAAATAAGAAAAGTAACAGCCAATGGCGGCTATTTCTAAGGCTTCCTTTAAAGCAAATAGCAAAAGCGTGACAACATGAGAATGGGCGGGGAATAAACGTAAGAAACTTACAGTTATAGGTATTACGTGATGCATGTAAACAGGCCATGGGTTACAGTAACAACACTCTAATCAAATATTCACCATCTTTGTGCACACACACACAAACACACACATACAAACACACACACTACTCTGAATTACATCAGGATAAGTACAGAATGCTGACGTGAAGTAAGCTTGGGAGGCCAAGCTAAGCATGAACTACGTACAGTGTGAACACATATGGTCATCTTTCAATGTTTCTCGTCAGCTTCATCCCAAGTGAAAGCAGAGGAACACGAACTCATCTCTAGGATTAATTAGCTACTCATAAGCATCATTTGTCCCATGAGAATATTTGCCATACGGGAATTGTCCTACTATGCTATTAGTAGTGTGTTATAGTACCACACTGGAGAGAACAGAGAGAGAGAGAGAGAGACATGCTGAGCCCACAACCTTTACAGTATCTCTCATTTTGGTCTGTCTATATCATGCTCTATTACACATGCTTCTGCTTTACATCCTTGGTATGGGCGTGGCACCATCCCACATGTAGCTCCATACAGTAAATGTGGCTGTGTAGCTGAACGAGTTAAGTCACTGGAACCTAACTAATAGAATACAGCCACCTCACAGGCATGCCACACCCACGACAGTTCTGAGTATATTCACACGTTTATCAATGAATATCATTGTAAAAATAGTGCCATAATAACAATAACAGCAATAATAATACTAATAATACTAATAGCTACTGTTGTGCTTCAGCACAAAGGCAAGAGAACGAGCCTAGATGAAGTTCAAATACAATAAGAGATAGTTTCATTCACATTTCATAGAAAACTTTTTAAAGTACTATAAGCAATGAACTAATCCATAGAGAGTTTGCCTCACTCACACTACTGAGCAAGTTATTGTCAATTCTAGGGTTACTTAGCTCTGGCTAGCTTTCTGAAAGCTCAACAACAATCCTTAGCAGCACTTTGAAGTTGAAGTTAAAGAGTAAATATATATAACACGGATTTGAATACAATTTGAAAGCCTATGCACATGCCATCACTTATAATAATAGTAATGTGATAACAATAATAGCAAATTAATTGTAATACCACTATATATAATAACAACAACAATAAAAAAAATAATAACAAAACAACAGTAATAACAATTCAAGCCAGTTAACATTTTGACTAATGCTAGAGTTGTCCTCGCAGATTCTCTTGAATTGATTGCTCTTGTGATTAAGCCAAAGGAGTGTACCAAATATAACAATCTCAAATTCACTTGTATTTCCTCTACTGTAGCATTAACATACTACATACCTCTGCTAACATACTACCTCTGCCCCAACACCATGTGGACAAAAGACAAGTAATCCAGAACTACATGTGCACTAGCTGCGCACACAACATGTTGTACCGTACTCTGCCCCCAAAACTGACCTTGTTGATGATAGTGACTATTTCTCCCTCCTTGATGATCAACTCTCCATTCTCAGTGTCTCCATCAAAGTCGTACAGTATTCTGGCCTATGAGTATAAAAAAACAAAGGAAGATATAGAAACTGATAAATACACTAGCTGAGCACACACACACACACACACACACAAACCTACTCATATGTAAGTACACATATGGCTATATATACACGAACATCCAACATTGTCAAAAACTCTGCAGATATTTCTGGTAACAATAACTTATGGTAAAAAAAAAGGTTGTTGTTTTTCCCCCTCAGGCATAACACACAGAAGTGATGAGGTTTATCTACCAGCACTTCCAATAAACAATAACCACAAAATCTAGCAGGCTGAAATAGCTGCTGGAAGGGAAAACAAGACTTGTCCTCCATTTTTCACTCCCAAGTCTTACACACATTGTCCAAGAAGAAAACAAACATCTTTGGAGAAAGGAAAGGTTGTTATGTGTCATTGAGATGGCCTTTCAGCAACCTCCCTACCTCACCTTACATCCTACCCTCCACAATCTATCTGCACCATCTTCAAGTCAGCTCAACCCTCCAAAATACAAAATCTCACTGCCCAGCCCTCAACTCTCTTACCCAACCCTCCCTCCCCACTATACCTATTCCAACCTCCAATCTCCCTTGCCCCACCTTTCACCCTCCCCACCCTCCCCCTTTTCCTCCTACCTGTCTGTCTACCATACACCAACAATCCCCTAATATAACATCCCTGGAAGCAACCACTAACAGCTCTCTCACTCTCTCCCTGTGTCTCCTACCCACCCACCAGAAATTGAACCTACACACTCTGAAACCTTATTACTTTGTAGGCTTTTAGTGAAGCCACCAAAATCATGTTCCTTCTTGTTAGTCTAGGACAATCTTACAAATTTGTGCATGTCTCAATACTTTGTAAAGTCAATCACAACACGATATACAGCATATTCAAGAAAGACTTCTTAGAAAGCAGCAAGACTTGCTCCTACTGAAGGCCATTTCTAGGGTACTGAAAGAAGTACCACAAGCAAAGCTGCTCATTATAAGTTAGACTCAAGGTGAAAATATGTCATAGGACATAACACGGAACACGAACATGGACAATACATTTTCATCAAATTTGATGTACTTTCAATTAAGTAGAATACAGTAGTTTACAATTTTAGCTGGAATTTGTCAAGTAACACAGTCACTGTTCTTACACAAGCACATCAATACTAATGTTCAGCATACATTAACAGAATCAAGTGGACAAATGAGCACCAGGTATAGTAATAGCTACTTCCTCACATTGACTCTAAGCTGCTTTCATACTGGTACATTTTCTGACAAGTGCAACTAAATTACTTTTACTATAATATTAAATAACTTATGAAAACAGTACTATGTTAAGTTAGGATAAGAATAGCACCAAAATTAAATAATGACCTCAGGCACATAACTGGGAGAAAAAGGAAGTAACAATTGGTACTATGAGAGTGAAAATTAATGCTAATTAAAAGAATGGACACCTTTGAATTTAATTAAGAATGAAACAGAACTTAAATCAGACTTGCCTCATTCAGCTCGACATGCAAGACAGCGATTACATGCATACACATGCCGTATAGGACATGTAAATGCACACATGTGTGGAATTCTCAGGTCCATTATACACTGAGTAATGCTGACATTGATGTCTAAATAAGGACAGCCATCACATTACACCAAACTACACAGAATTCCACATTCCTGGCTCCTCGGAGCAGACGTTTACTGCCAAGAGAATGAGGTGCAAGTAGAGCTAGAGAATGAGGTGCAAGTAGAGCTAGAGAATGAGGTGCAAGTAGAGCTAGAGAATGAGGTGCAAGTAGAGCTAGAGAATGAGGTGCAAGTAGAGCTAGAGAATGTGGTGCAAGTAGAGCTAGAGAATGAGGTGCAAGTAGCTGCAATAAACTTCAGCAAAGGACATGTGGGAATTTGAATATGTATACACAAAAAGCCACAAGAATTCTTTATAAACAATCAACAACAATGACATTAAATTCTCGTTTGAGTTGATACTTATGAATTCCTCTATGAGTCCTTCACTCCGTATGCCCCTCCCGTTCCCTGATCCCCCTAACGTCTATCAGGCATGCACTCACACACACACGCATACCCTCTACTACCACTGTACAAGACACCCCTGCCATTGTAGGAAACCAATAAATGCGATCTTGTATTCTCCATAAATTAAACAATACTATAGTGTTACGTGAACTCAATTATATGTATGAAGACTTCCAAGAACATAACCTGGCATTACAAAAAAAAAAAAGGTTCTCACTATAATTATATTAAACTTATCTATATCAACAATACAGTAGTATTTAACAAATTACCCAAAACATACATACACAACAACAATTGACACCACCAAATAATAAAATCCCATAATTTCATTCCACCCACCAATCCCATTCCCTTGTCACCCCACATAGCCTGTATGTCTGCAAGACTGCCTCCTTTCCTGGAGCATTAACGTCGGGTGAAAGAGTGCCATCTCTGTCATAAAGGCCTGGTTGTATGGACACCATTATTCAGCTAGTACAACCTACTTTCACTCTTGTAGGTGATTACATGAGACACACTAAGTGTGTACAATAACTCACTAATTTAAAGTCAACTGTCACAATTATAACAACTCCATGTAACAGCGAATAAATCTGTTACTCTAACCAAAGGTGATGAATTCTGATACTTGGCCCTTTTTTAGGTCCCAAGAATGCACCAGAGCGCAATAAAGGCTGTGTTTGTAAAAACTTTAGTAAGCTGAGAAGGTTCAGTTTCCCCTTCCTGCGATCTTTGCAGAGCTTGTCTGTCATAGCTAAAAACAAAAGGCTAGTGATTGTCAACCCATCAGCTGGTATCTAGTTCCCTTCCAACCTTTAGCCTAGATGTCATTACGTGGTCTATAGTGGTCAAAGAAACTTCCATCCTCACTTCTCTTCAAAGGTGCCCAACAATACACAAGCTACCAACCAGGAAAATAATTTCACGCCCATTTACTGACCTAGCTAACTACAGCAAGACGGGACCCCACCAATTTAACCTACCTTTTCTGCCATCTCCGACTAGCTAAGTATTTCTTCCCAGGTATGACGCGATGCTAATGATACCACAACTTCAACAAAACTTCGGAAAGAAACTGCAACCAGCCCTGTGTGGATCCGATATTAAAAGGGTGTGGTCGTTTTGGATTACCACTTGATAAAAAGTCTGGTTATTTTTTTACTGACGTAGCAACCTGGTAGTGTGTTGGATAAAGGGACCACCCACTTATCGGGATCCAATCCACCCACTCACGCGCTGGAGTAGGCGGGATTAATGTGTGTTGATTGTGTTGGCGATATTTTACCTAAAAACTGAAACTATTCTGACGATCCTGTACCGCGTACGATTAATAGTATCAGCTCCGAACAGAGACATTTTTTCCCTTAAACTATCATCTCTTACAATTAATCCCTAATCTATACTGTCATGTGTATATTCCATGTAGTGGACAAATGGGAATTCCATCATTGTATCAGCAACCTCAAATAGAAATTTCAAACTGCTAAAAAACATTATTTCAATCTTTAATTCTCATACTTTTTTACATTTTTTATTTCTATCATTCTCTGCTTTGTTTTTGTTTTGTCTTTAATTAAAAAAATGTGAACAGTCACCAGTCATTGTAATGGTTGTCAAAACTAAAAAATTTCGCAGAGCTTATTTATATATCTGGGTCAGAGAATGTGATGGTAAAATTTTCTTTGCTTTCAAAAGTGTTGGTGGACTCATCATTGCCACACAATGCTGGTGAAGAATGCATTTTTAATATTATTGGTCTAAGACAAAATTACAGTCTAGTTCAGACAATTATAGAACCCCATCCTCCCTATAATTAGAAAATCATGATACTTGTGTGTAATAGGATGATTGCAATCATCCAAGGGTGCCACTGAAGACATGAAAATTCTTTAAAATAAATTTGCATTTAAAAAGGCTATGGGGAGGGTTTCAAGTTTGTTTGAGGTTGGCAGCCCGGCCATTACTGGTCATCATCATTAGCTATCACTACAGGCGCAAACAATCCACAACAATAGATACATTATTCTTTCCAGCAGAACACTTGTTTTACACTGGGTATCAATATCTAGGAAGTACTTCTGCACAGACTATGAAAATCAACACCACTCAAACCATTAAATATCAAATACTGCATCATCACTGATTATGTACCATATTATTACACAAACTGACAAATGTAGAAATGCATACCATACTTACAACAATAACAACAATAAATAACAAAAATATAATATATTTGTATTTGATTGGGGGGATATTAGAAGCACTTTTATTCATCCTTCCCTTTTTCATCAGAAAACAAAAAAAAAATTAACTTATCCATACACCCATGAGATAATTGTAGTGGACCATTCTAAAGTATTGAGCATTCCAGCAGGGGTTGTTCATCTAGAGTCAGAGAATGTGATGATTCATTTCATTAAAATTTTCTTTGTTGGGTGACTGGTTATAGTGCTTCCACAATGCTGGTGAAGAATTCATTTTTAATCTTGTTGGTCTCAAGACAAAATTACAATTTGAGACAATTATAGAACCCTATCCCCCTCCCCTTAAAGTAATAATGAAACTTGTGTGTATTGGGAACCAGAAAAATAAAATTCAATGAACAAGAACAACATTCTCAATAACTTATAATAGTTTGTAATCCTCATCTCTCTCTCTCTCTCTTTCTTTATTTCCTTCTTTTTTTTCTTTCTTTCTTTTCTTTTTTTAATATTATTGTATTGAAAAGGGTGGGGGGTGTTTTTATTCAATACACCAGTTGTGGCATCCCTGTCATCCTGGTCACCATCACTAACTATTGTTACTCAGGATCAAAACGACCAACAGCAATGAAGTGAGCCAGCTCACGAATGAAATCGTCTTTTGACTTGGGGGGGCGTGGAAGAATTTGTTTATATGGCGATCTTTACCGTTTTATGAGTGTAAAAAGGGGAGTGGTCTACTATGCCAACTAAGCAAATAAATGCAAAGAGATAGCATCAAGGTTATTCGAGTATCTCATGTCTATTAAGAACTGGAGGGAACCGAAGTGAATCAGAGAATCCTACTTATTCGCTTACTGGTAAGCGCATAACTTATTTCTTGCAGCGTAGCTCGTCATTTTTGCCAATCAAATTATTTATTATTTGGTGCGAAGGAAAAGGTGAAAGAACGGTACATGAGGACGGTGTGATAGACTTGTTAAACAGCTGAACAGTCAGTAAGACGAGAGTGTATGTGTTGCGACTTGACTTGTGGAAAGGGGGTAGGTGGTCGTAGCTGAAAGATCTGTGTCTCTGTTAGTGTTGCTATACAATAGGCTAGCTGTTATTGTGTGACATAACTAGTCTAGGGAGTTCAGAGTATGTTCTTGAATATTCATAAGTCTGGTGCAGTGTTTGTGTCAAGAATATTATTTTATTATTTCTTATTTCTTATTATTATTTTTTTTTGTTACTAATGGATTTATCTCCATGGCATCAATCTATGGGAAAGTATGAGTGGAAATTACTGGTTGTATAAAGTTCACTGTCTTTTCACAGCAGAGGTAGTTAAATTAAGGTGGAGGTTTAGAAAGGCAATAAAAGGAGAAATAATATTCTGTAGAATAAGCATGCTAGTTAATTTGTTATAAGAATGTAGAATTGTGGTTTTTGTTGTTGTATTTGTTGTTTTTTTCTATAGCTCAGTGCTTTTTTTTTTTTAATCAGTATGAGCCTTGTGAGTGGTAACTTTTCATTGGGCGAGGTCCCTAAGATATCACAGCATTATCGTGTAACCAAGTGATAATTTAACATCCTACTCTATGTTTTGCCATGAGATTGTTGAGTGGAAAGAAGAATTTAAAAACTGACAAATTCTTCTCGACAAAGTAGGCAACTACAAACTACTGTTGTGAATGCACCTGTAAGCACACACACACACACACACATGCACACACACACATGCACACACACACATGCACACACACATGCACACACACACATACGCACACACACACATGCACATACACACACACACACACACACACACACACTAATGTTAAATGCAAATTACCTTCCAACCACTAGCAACTATACACACCTGGCAGAGCCAGGATGCCTGTGCACTAAGCAGGCACTGTGAGCTGTGCAAGCAAAGCTCCTGGAGCCGGGCTAGGAATTCGCAGGAGAACACACCTTTTCTCACAGCAATTGGTGTGGGCACCCGAAGTCCCACCTGGACCATTGCTGTTTCATGGGAAAAGGCCTTGAATTTGCATCCCAGCAAATCCCAATCATAGCTAAGTGGACTGGTGGGGCTGGTAGGAGGCAGATGGAAAATCAGATGAGTGGGGATTGAACTCAGGACCTTGGGCCCTGAGCCAAGGACACAGCACTACACAGCCACCACACACACACACACACACACACACATATACACACATGTGCACACATAAACTTCACCTAAATTATAATTATGGGTGGATTAGGGCACAAAAATATTTGACAAAGATCTTTTTCATGATGTGTATGTTTGATGGTATTATTGGTATTATCGACATAGAGAGACTTGTTTGTAGTTTATTTCTCTCTATATATACTTAGTGATAGTTTCACTCAAGAAAATAGTTCCTTGTACAGTTCCTTGTACTTGTGTATACTCCCATAGTCTAACCTTACTCAGGCACTCATTATCTTACACTTTAGAAGTACCTATACTTAGCTACTCTCCCACTCATCTGCCTCTGCCTTGCTACCCTCCCACTCATCTGCCTTGCTACCCTCCCACTCATCTGGTTATCCTCTCCTATAGTCACCCATGCTGTGCTTGTATATTCATTTAGAAAGCAATGCAGGTGTGCACCTTGGACTAATAGAAAATTAACATTTCCATTTCCCTCATGGGATTACTAAAGTTGATGTCATGGACTGGTCCTAATACCAGCCTAGTTATTGTATGACCCTGTAAGCATGCATGGATGAACACATGTGCTCCAGTGTGTATGTTTACAAATCACTCCATTACGAGAAGCATTGGATGTCTCCATTGAATCATGCATTAGTAAATACATTTTGTGTTAGTTGTCTCTATGCTTGGGTGCAGATGTCCAGGTTGAATAAATAGATTCAGCAAACTGTTGGAAAGGATGATAAGGATGTTTTGTTTGTAAGTGGTAGTCATGAGTACATATTGGTCTAAGCTGTGTCAATAGGAGAATAGTGACAGTTAGTCTAGTGGTGGACTATTGGTCTGATCGATCATGCATTGATACTCACTTGTGTGAAATTAATGTTACTAGCTAGACTAGCTATTGGCATTGTGCTATTAAGTTCAGTTTGTTTCTTTGTTTTGTTGGTTGAAAGTTGGAACCCATGTATGAGATTTAGTACATAGTGTGTGAATGAATCATTTCATGAATAATTACAGAGTGTGTGGTAGCTGTAGCCTCAACTTCTGTATCGTGAAGTCTATGTCATTCTAATAATCATTATGTATCCTTAGGTCCTGATAATCTTACATAGTCGAGTTGTGAAGTTACATATAATAATAGGGTATTATACGTAACTAGTCTTCACAACTGGACTATGTAAGATTATGTAGTAGATAGCCTGCACTTGCTGTCCTAGTGTTAATCTCTGAGCTGCTCTAGTGACTCTGCTCCATTCCTCTGTCCTAGTGTTAATCTCTGAGCTGCTCTAGTGACTCTGCTCCATTCCTCTGTCCTAGTGTTAATCTCTGAGCTGCTCTAGTGACTCTGTTCCATTCCTCTGTCCTAGTGTTAATCTCTGAGCTGCTCTAGTGACTCTGTTCCATTCCTCTGTCCTAGTTGTTAATCTCTGAGCTGCTCTAGTGACTCTGCTCCATTCCTCTGTCCTAGTGTTAATCTCTGAGCTGCTCTAGTGACTCTGCTCCATTCCTCTGTCCTAGTGTTAATCTCTGAGCTGCTCTAGTGACTCTGCTCCATTCCTCTGTCCTAGTGTTAATCTCTGAGCTGCTCTAGTGACTCTGTTCCATTCCTCTGTCCTAGTGTTAATCTCTGAGCTGCTCTAGTGACTCTGTTCCATTCCTCTGTCCTAGTTGTTAATCTCTGAGCTGCTCTAGTGACTCTGCTCCATTCCTCTGTCCTAGTGTTAATCTCTGAGCTGCTCTAGTGACTCTGCTCCATTCCTCTGTCCTAGTGTTAATCCCTGAGTTGCTCTAGTGACTCTGTTCCTTTATTTTATTTGAGTCTAATTTGTAGTCGTATTCGCTTGAGGTTGATTTAGCTAATATGTACAAATATGACATTAGCCTGACATAGTTGTTGTTGTTGTTTTTTTGTTTGTTTGTTTGTTTTTATCTTTTTGTATTTACAACTGACTACATGTCACGCTACAACATTTGACCTCACATAAAGGGCTTCGATCGTGTGTGAAATTAGAAAGTGATTATCAAATTAACTCCTTTGTATGTGTTGGGGGGGAGGGGGGGTGGCATTATGTATGCATACACACATTATCAGTTGTCTTGACTGGTTGATGATAGAAATACGTACGGTAGACCTATGTTACGTATTGTCATAGCAGCTTGGGTTATCTGCAGTCTCATGTTTGCATACATGCATCTGTGAAGAGAGAATGAAATTAATACAACTTTTGTATGCACTTTTATGCACCCACATAGTAAAATCACATTCAAAGTTGTAAAATAGTGATATCAGCATAATTATTATATACAATGTGTTCAGGACTCAAACTGAACAATAAATAATTACTCTTCAACTGTCACCAACAACACCCAATACGCACACATGAATATATCATTACGTTGCCTTTCACATTATGATATTCATATGTCTTACCCACAGGTTCTGTCTCACTGTGTGTACTTATTTATCCCTTGTAATCATAGTTTTGAAAGTGTGATATATGACCCAAACCTGTTATTGCAATAGGAGTACTCGCTTTTGGTGATATTGGCCAGGCTAGCGCGACTGCGGCTGCGCCACATCTATAGCTAGAGTCAGGAGGGAGTATAACTCTGGTCCTTCGAACATCCACCAGTTGAGGTTTCACTACTGAGGCCTCAACACAATGCATTATACATGATACCCCCAATCCCCAATCAAGTTAGATACATTGTTGTTTGTTGTTGTTGTTGTTGTTGTTATTGTTGTTGTTGTTATTGTTATTGTTGTTGTACATAAGTATGACATTTTTCTTTGCTTCGTCACTTTGTGTTTTTAATTGATAATGTAGTTGTACGTCTCCGTGCTAACGTATTGTTTGATTTTTTATAGTACATGTGGTGTTATTTTCATTTCCTATGCTGAGAAGTATATTGTAAATTTACCAAGATAGATATTGGTACCCGGTGTGAAGTGGAAGGAATCCATTAAGATTCAAATGAATATTGAAATCAGTTGAATAGACACCAAACCTAATTTACACTGAGTGGGTGGGGTGACAGTGTGGTGAGGAAACCCGTTAGTCCAGAATAACGTGTTTATTCTCAGAGTAAGTAATATATACTTGTATGTATGTATGTGCCCTTAGCGATCAGCATAAGACCTGCACATGCAGTAAGTGTGGGTTAGTTGACAAGTTGTGGTCCACGAGTCTTGATGTTCAATGTTTAGTTAATCGACCACTTCGTTAAAGAAGCACACTTGCTCTTAATGGGTCTCGTTGGTCAATTAAGACATGTGATATCAGTTAATGTCAACTCTGTTGTGCGTAGCTGTGTAGACAGAGATAACAGGAGACGTGTGTGTACGTGTGGACTTAGTCGGACAGATTCTCTTGGTTTCAGTTTGTGTACTTGATCACTCCAGCATTCACGGAATGGAATAGTTAACTGAGTCGAGTGTAGAGTTGTTTATTTCTTACTCCAAACCCCGCCCAGTGGTATGTATTCCAACTAGAAGTATCAAATCTTCAGTATGCTCCTTGTTGGCCTGCCAGACATGCATTTAGCACTTTATTTTATCTAATGTAATTATAAACTTTATTTTTTTACTAAGTGTTGATAACGTACAATTCTTAGCATTCCCCCTGCCCCCCCCCATGACAATAATTATTACATTCTTACATTCTTAGTTAGTGAGCATTTAAGTATGGAGTATTGAATCATTGCCCAGCGTTTTTGCTTTGTAATTACTAGAAACAATAGATATAGTAGCTTATGCACTCTGCAGCACATTGTGAAGGAGTTTAACATAGAAATTATTTGTACTATGATCAGGAAGAGTACCAGACCACTGTAGGACCTTAAAGAGATGGAAAGCACGCATTTGACACTGTAATGAGTGTTTTTGGTAGAATTTGGTAAAGATAGGTCAGAGGTTTGATGTAGTTGGTGTCATAACACTTGATCAGATAGTGAGTGTGCTTATGTTCATGTAATGCTTGTATTTGCACCAGTGAAGGTGTGACATGACTGAAATATTTGCACTACAGTGTACATAACATGACAGTATGTAAAAGCTTAACAATATTACCTTTTATAAGCAAAGTATTATTCGCTACTGCTAGTGTAAACATCAGTAGTCATATTATTAAACTCTATGATTTCAGCAGTGTGTGTGTTTGTGTGTTTATTATTGGTCTCCAGGTTAGCAGTTAAAGAAGCTTGTGTCTCCAGGTTAGCAGTTAAAGAAGCTTGTGTGTGCGTGCGTGTGCACATGTCATGGTGTGGGTGAAGCCGGAAGAGATACTGGTCAGTAACAACTTGCTATGGTGAGTGTAGCGATGGACCACTCACTGCTGGTGGTGGGCGGGGTCTAGGGGTTGGATTCGATGGTTGTGGTGTCATTGGTGGTGTGATAGTTATGGTTCACTAGGGGATGTGTACATTGTATTTCTTGGTGACTTTACATGTGAGCAGTTATTTACTATTACAGTATTGCAATGATCCTTTCCTTGTCATAAACCTATAGCTCGCATTGGCGATCTTCTTTAAAATTGAAAGTAAATACATTTAGAATTTAATCCAAAGTTACAGCTTCCTTATAATAGTAAACTCTTCATGGTGATTTTATAACTTGGCGGCTTTTAGCGTCATCTGTACATATAGAGCTTCCTGACCTTAAACTCACGATTCTTACTGATTCTGTCTCCAACTTTTACCCTTTCCCATGTAATCGAGTAGTGTTGCTGCCAAGTATGTTCAGAAACCTTCTTGTCCCTCTGTTACAGACGTCCTGATGTTCTTTCACTCTTTGCTAAAGCCTTCTAGTTGTTTCACTGTATATATACTTTCCCACAGCTGCAATATATACTGTACACTTTGGATGACTCATCTAGGAAGCTTTACACATTTTGATGACACTGGAAAACGTGTGGTCTAATAGAGACACTGTTTTAGAGTTTCTTTGCTGGCTGTCTATGTCACTTGCAAGTCTCACTGCAGGAAATTTAACTGCCAAATCATGCACCATTAGCATCAACCTTTCCTTGGACTAAACTGGAACAATATTGCTATGAGTAATATCACTGGTAATTCAGGGTTGAAAGCATGAGTAAGCTATGCACGGGTAACCTGTGCTAACACTAAGTAGTGCAATTGAAATAGCATTTGGTTTTTGCCTCGTGCGTCTCTTATATAGCATTAATACAGCTATTCAATCGTTTTTACGATCTATTTATTTATTGGTGACCACACCCACTACAGCAGTTGGGTATTGCCTTATACCTGATTAATTATAAAATTCTCTTTCTCGGTAACATAATTAATATACTTTACCATCTTATTGGCACATGTAGTTGGTATGCTTGTTTACCAAACTCATTAACTAAAGCTATTGTTACACCAGGGGCTAAACCCTCGAGAGAATTAACAATTTGTTCCCAATAATGGCTCTAATGAAGTTGATTCTCACATGACAGGGTATTGGTCCTCATTTTTAACTTCCTCATTAATTGTAGGGTAAGCGAGAAAGTAAATGCGTTCTTCTGCTTGCAAAAGAGGCGTGGTCATGGTGAGGGGCGTGGCTTGGCTGCCATGGTGATCGGGACGTTTGACAACATTAGAGACAGTAGGCCCAGGCCGTACAGAATACTGCTGCAAACAGTGAGTACATACGTATTGAATGGGAGGAATTGAAAAGCTTGGGAAACTCGATGTATACATATGTGTGATATTTCAGTTACTCTTTGTCACTCGTGGTTTATCTTCGTCGAAGTATGAATGTTGCAACCATTTATGACCCGCAATGATCCCAGCTGAACCTTGTCGCAAAGTGGTGTGTGTTGTGTGTGCATTGAAATAGCTGGCGAGTGTTGGTCATTATGTGTGTTTGTATCTGATGAGCTGTCAGGTGACAAGGAGTGTGCATTGGGTTGGTGATTCTACATTGGTGTGTTATCATCTTCACAAGCTCTGTGTCTGTACCGCGTGTAGTTAGTAGTGTGCCACCATCCTTCACAAGCTCTGTGTCTGTACCACGTGTAGTTAGTAGTGTGCCATCATCCTTCACAAGCTCTGTGTCTGTACCACTTGTAGTTAGTAGTGTGCCATCATCCTTCACAAGCTCTGTGTCTGTACCACGTGTAGTTAGTAGTGTGTCATCATCCTTCACAAGCTCTGTGTCTGTACCACGTGTAGTTAGTAGTGTGTCATCATCCTTCGCAAGCTCTGTGTCTGTACCACGTGTAGTTAGTAGTGTGTCATCATCCTTCACAAGCTCTGTGTCTGTACCACGTGTAGTTAGTAGTGTGTCATCATCCTTCACAAGCTCTGTGTCTGTACCGCGTGTAGTTAGTAGTGTGCCACCATCCTTCACAAGCTCTGTGTCTGTACCACGTGTAGTTAGTAGTGTGCCATCATCCTTCACAAGCTCTGTGTCTGTACCACTTGTAGTTAGTAGTGTGCCATCATCCTTCACAAGCTCTGTGTCTGTACCACGTGTAGTTAGTAGTGTGTCATCATCCTTCACAAGCTCTGCGTCTGTACCACTTATAGTTAGTAGTGTGTCATCATCCTTCACAAGCTCTGTGTCTGTACCACGTGTAGTTAGTAGTGTGTCATCATCCTTCACAAGCTCTGTGTCTGTACCACGTGTAGTTAGTAGTGTGTCATCATCCTTCACAAGCTCTGTGTCTGTACCACGTGTAGTTAGTAGTGTGCCATCATCCTTCACAAGCTCTGTGTACTGTACCACGTGTAGTTAGTAGTGTGTCATCATCCTTCACAAGCTCTGTGTACTGTACCACGTGTAGTTAGTAGTGTGTCATCATCCTTCACAAGATCTGTGTACTGTACCACGTGTAGTTAGTAGTGTGTCATCATCCTTCACAAGCTCTGTGTACTGTACCACGTGTAGTTAGTAGTGTGTCATCATCCTTCACAAGCTCTGTGTACTGTACCACGTGTAGTTAGTAGTGTGTCATCATCCTTCACACGCTCTGTGTCTATACCACTTGTAGTTAGTAGTGTATCATCATCCTTCGCAAGCTCTGTGTCTGTACCACGTGTAGTTAGTAGTGTGTCATCATCCTTCACAAGCTCTGCGTCTGTACCACGTGTAGTTAGTAGTGTGTCATCATCCTTCACAAGCTCTGTGTCTGTACCACGTGTAGTTAGTAGTGTGTCATCATCCTTCGCAAGCTCTGTGTCTGTACCACGTGTAGTTAGTAGTGTGTCATCATCCTTCACAAGCTCTGTGTACTGTACCACGTGTAGTTAGTAGTGTGTCATCATCCTTCACAAGATCTGTGTCCGTACCACTTGTAGTTAGTAGTGTGTCATCATCCTTCACAAGCTCTGTGTCTGTACCACGTGTAGTTAGTAGTGTGCCATCATCCTTCACAAGCTCTGTGTACTGTACCACGTGTAGTTAGTAGTGTGTCATCATCCTTCACAAGCTCTGTGTACTGTACCATGTGTAGTTAGTGGTGTGTCATCATCCTTCACAAGCTCTGTGTACTGTACCACGTGTAGTTAGTAGTGTGTCATCATCCTTCACAAGCTCTGTGTACTGTACCACCTGTAGTTAGTAGTGTGTCATCATCCTTCACAAGCTCTGTGTACTGTACCACGTATATTTAGTCAAATTTTCTCATTCTAACAGCCAATATTATGTTAATTAAATCTTTACCCGACGTTTTTACTTCTTGCCGAAGTCCTCAGTTGACCCCTGAAGAAAACTTTGGCAAGTAGTCGAAACGTCAGGTTTTTAAGTTGTAATCATAATATTGGCTGTTAGAACAAGAAAATTTGCTAATTATCACTTTTAATTTGCTAGTCAAGTGAAATTCTCTGTTTGTTTGTTAATCTTCTGTACCTTACACAGTGTACATACTGTAGTATATTGTATGTACGTAATTCAGTATTGTTATTTTTACGTTTTCAACAGAGCAGCTCTGATTTCAGCTATGTGGTAGCCATAGCAACCACCCATGAAGAAATTGAGAAGGATTGGAAGTATCTATGTGACATTCTCGTCCCCACGCTCGGTGTGTTTGATACGCAGATGTTTGAATTAAGCGTACTTATAATTTCAAAGTGTAAAATTTAAATAGTATGCGAAGTAGTATAAAAAATACAGACTGTATGTATTTTCACTAAATTAGTTTTATATATCATCAGGTCAATAAGCCTGAGGTCAATATTTATTATCAAGTCTTTATATTATCATTATGTACTATATTAATTGTTTAATGTTCTAGAAACTTTTGATGACAACTTGCAAGCAATGGATTTCGCTCAAGCCAAGATCCACAGTTTAGTGACGGTAGCGAACGAGGAGGGTCAGGTGGGAGGGTCCGGACTGAAGGACCCAGAGAGGATGAAGTTCAAGGAAGTGGAAGAACGGTTCCACAGTCAGTTCAGCATGCCGGCCAAGGAAAACCTCGTTAATTGTATGTTCATAAAATAGTGGCTTATTAATATTATTAATAGTAGTAGTTGTAGTAGTAGTAGTAGTTGTTACATCATCATTATTGACCCTTACCGCCATACAGCGGTTTGAAGAAATCGTTGTTTATTCTCGTCTGTGTTGCCTCACTCAAACGGTTAGCAATATAGTTAGTAAGTGATTATCGAACTCCTTATGGCGGTATCTCTAAAGCTACAGCACAAACATCAAGGTAGCTTTCAAAGTCTAAGTTGTGGCTTATTTCAAAATGGCGACCGGGCGGTCAATTGTAAGAGGTAATAGACCTGGATTAACAGCAACCTCGGCATTTTAGATGGTGAATATAGCAAAGAAGAAGGTGCTAGAACATATTAATGCCTACAGAAGCCATTCAACAACAAAGAGAGAGATGCAGTGTGAAGGAATCCATGCCATGTGTTTGACTGCAGCTTTAGAAGATAAAGCAAAGCAGTTGTGAAGATTTGCATGAGGATGAAGTATAGTTATACTGGACTCAGAATTAGCAAACAGTCTAGTATCAGATATGGATAGGATCTGCAGTTTATTTTAAAACATTTTTAAGACAATTAAAAAATTTTTTTTTTAATTTCCCTGACAATTCAGCAGTGATAGGGTTAACATTGATCATTTTATTATTTATTATTGCTGTTGTTTAGATTACACGTGCAGCTATTGGAAGGGCACGCTGCCTCGTCAGGGTTGGATGTACCTGTCAGTGAACCACTTGGCCTTCTACTCCTTCTTCATGGGCTCTGAAACCATGGTGGTTGCTAGGTGGAGTGACATCAAGGTGAGTTGGGAGGGGTGTGGCAAAAAGTTGGTAAGGTGTGGGCTGATGTACAGGGCACTGGGTTAATGTAAGAGATTGTTGGCTGGATGATGGCCGAGTCTCTCCTCCATATTTCCCAGTACACACCCTCTTACACCTCACTCACTTGCCCTCTGGTACTAGCCAATCTTACTAATGCAGCACATACACACACACACACGCACACACACATGCACACCACACATATACACACACACATGCACACCACACACACATGCACACCACACACACGCGTATTATAGTCTAAAATTTGTTCTTTTACATGCAATTAGTTTCATGAAGAAACATACTGTAGTGGTACTGTATGTACATGTGTGCATGTGTATTCTATTGAAAATAACACTTTACACTTTGTATGTCAATCAACAAGCTGTTAGTTGTTTGTGTGTGTGTGTGTGTGTGTGTATGCAGCATTTATCTCTTGAGAAAGGTAAACTAGGAGACATCATTCTCCTGTGTACTGGTCCTAGTGGCCCGGGCAATGTGGTTAGCCGTGGTGGTGGTACTGACAGTAATAACCATCCCGGAGGGGGAGGGGCAGGAGGTGTGGCAGTGGGAGGAGCCAGTCACCAAAAGGAATACCATTTCTCCATGTTTACTAACTCTAAGGAGACCTTTGAACTCATGGGGCAGCTCACGAAGATGGCCATCAAGGAGTAAGTTATAGTTACTATATCAGTCACCGTGGTAACAGTAAAGGGTGGTCTGTACAAGTCTTGTAGACTCACTGTTTTAATTTTTGCATATGCAATAATATGTAACTACAGTATAATATATGTCTTGGAAGAGCTACGTTTTAATGTTTCATATCGTCTGTCATTCACATAAAGGGCGGGTTATTGAAACAGTTTATGTGAGCTAGGAATGAGCAGCAGGGCGTGGAATGAGCAGCAGGGCGTGGAATGACCAGCAGGGCGTGGAATAAGCCGCAGGGTGTGGAATGAGCCGCAGGGTGTGGAATGAGCCGCAGGGTGTGGAATGAGCATCAGGATGTGGAATGAGCATCAGGGCGTGGAATGAGCAGCAGGGCGTGGAATAAGCCGCAGGGTGTGGAATGAGCAGTAGGGCATGGAATGAGCAGCAGGGCGTGGAATAAGCCGCAGGGTGTGGAATGAGCCGCAGGGTGTGGAATGAGCATCAGGGCGTGGAATGAGCATCAGGATGTGGAATGAGCAGCAGGGCGTGGAATGAGCAGCAGGGCGTGGAATGAGCAGCAGGGCGTGGAATGAGCATCAGGGCATGGAATGAGCAGCAGGGCATGGAATAATGAATCTAGAAGGGACAAAAACAACTTGCTTAGATTTAGGGGCCAATGTGGGTTCCGGTTCCATATAGTGAAATTGGAATTTTTAAGTAAAAAATATATAAGGGATCCTTTGCATAGTCAAACTGTTAGTATTAAAGATCCAGAAAGGGTGAGGGTTTTACTCGGGGGCAGTGAAGCTGCAGAGTAGGCGTGTCATGCAAAGCTATTTTGGGATCAATGGAAATTACCTTACTATTTCCAATTGTGTAATAATTCAATAAAATTAATAAAGTTTCTATATTTTTATTTTAAAACGTAAAACTGTGTACTAATGTAATGTAATGTAATATGATGTGATGTGATGTAATAGTGCTGCTAGCCACATAACTCAGTTGGTGCACAACTTATAATACATACGCCAAATGAGCACACACATACATACAGCAGTATGCATGCTTCCACATTAATAGTGGTTGTAAGCGATTTACTAGAAAGTAAGATATCAGGGAAATCATTTTTGGTGCTATAATTGTTAGAATACAAATGGAAATGATACATCTAGTCTTTGTTCTATGTATGGCTAAGCTAGAGCTGTTGCTGATGTGAGGATGGATGCAGAGTCATTGCTAAATGTTGCCCGCTTATTTTTCCTCTCTGAATATCTCATCTTCCAACCCATCTATCAACTGGTGCTCCTCTCCCTGCGCATATCCAGCCCCGTGAGCGAACTCCACAGCGGGTGACGCCATCTCTTGGGATTTATCTGAATCTGAAACACTGTTTTGATAGCGTCTTTCCTGAAGGTTCATTTTTTTATTTAGCATTTCTCGGAGAGCTTGTATCGCTTCCTGGTCCATGATTTCCTGGCTCCTCACTTCCTGTCCTGTAGCTTCCTGGATGTTGGTAGTCACTTTGTCACTGATGCGGAACACCTTGACGCTTTGGTTGAGGTGGGAGGCTGCGAAGGTATTAGGTAAGGTGTAGTTATAGCCTACGTTATTGCTGTCTGCGTAGCTGACAACTGGTAAAGGGCACAAGTCGCACAGCCTATCCCAGCTCATATTGCGGTAGATGAAGATAACATACGTCACCCTAGAAGTATCTGTAGCCAGGACAACCTCGAAGGTGTTGGGTTCCTGAGGGAAGAGCAACAACAATAACAGCAACAAATAAGTAAAAGATATATAATGGAGTTGATTTAAACTGCAATAGGAAGTAGGACTGATTTAGAATTGTAATAGGTCTTGCCACACCTCCACATCTCTCAGATGCCAAAAAACAAGTCCTAAACTAGCCCCTCCCTCAATCTCCTACATGTGTACTTGTATACGGGAGCAAAAATGCTGGTAGATGTTCAAGTACTGGACCCAAACGACGGCCCTGGGGTTGAAGTTCAAGTCATTGATGATGGCCTTGACTTGACTCAGTATCTTTGAGTTGGAGGTCTGACCGTACAGGATGCAGCTGTCTGAACAGTGGGCGTTGCTGATGGGGGCATAGAATGGCGAGATAGTGGGGTACATGTAGTTTCTGAGGAAGTGCCCTGAGTTGGGATGCAACTTGATACGCCCATCGGTACAGATCTGGAATAGAAAAATGGAATATTGGGAATGAAATGACTGAACGTTGAAGTGTGTAAGTTTTTTTTTACATTAATAAAAAAAGAAACAATGATTCATTGCGTGTGACTGCAGCTTAGCTTACTTTGACTTACAGAGAAAGCTAGGTAAGCTTTTCCATTCATAATGAGAGCTTGCGAGGAGAAGGGCTTGTAACACATGTTTCGTGTCCCGGGAACCATACCGGGAACCATAAATAGTGGCGAGGACGTAATAAACCTTTGATTCGCACCTGCAAAAGCAGCAGTTGTTCCCATGGCAACCAATGCAAAAAATACCAGCTTCATAGTAATCTGCACTGATAAAAATATCTTTGGGTTTGTATAAGTTGAATAGCTGAGATTTGTGTTGGAATATAAGGGATTAGTCACAACTTTTATAGGCGGCGTAGCCGAGTTGGAACAGTTGGCAGCTCACTGGAAAGCTGCTAGTATTATAATCCATTGTTATCACTATCCAGATGTTTATCTGATTTGTTTCATTTATTAATTTTTTATCGTTCTAGAGTATTTTCGGTCTATTGTTTGTTCAATTGGTTTGTAGTAAATTATAAGTTACAACCACAACATTCTTTATATCAATTTCATTTTATTCTTAGTTATGCATTATTATATCGAAGTATTTGGTTACAACAACAACAAAAAAATACAATCAAAATCAACAGTTACAAAATTATTTTAAAGCAAGTAACTAGTGAACATTTAAACAACAATATTTAGCTATATAAACACAAGGTTTAGCCTAAACATTTACATCGCTGCTGCTAACAATGGCAGACTTACTTTCAAACTTGTAGTCTCCAATGAGTGCGCACTTGAGTAGGCTTCAAACACGTGGAAACCAAATGAAACTTAGCCCACGAATAGAGAAGAGCTTTAGCTCCAACTTGCTAATACATCGCCGCCATCTACCTCGCAGCATATCGCCTCCAGACTAGAAATAGCTTCTAGCGTTCTAGCCACGCAGACCCCCCGCCTCGATTCTTGTAAACAATTCCGGAGTATGCGCGAGTAATTGCGAATTTAATTTTAGGCGATAATCGGTTAAAACAAGTATGACCTGACGCAGTAGGAGAATTTAAGTCCCTTAAATTGACCACTTTTTCAAATTTCGAGCTAGAGTCCGAGTAAATGCGGAGAAACTTCAGCTCCAAACAAGCTCAAGCTAGATGCAACGACCCTTACCTTTCACATACATTGGTTTACGTCATACAGCAGTCACATGATCACTTACAGTTAGCGTATTTCTCTTAACTGCGTGTGTCCTCGGTAGTTTTAGAAGTTGAACTTAGTTGTGTAATAATGCGCTGGGGGTTCGCACCCTGGGTGCTCTAGTTATATTATTACTTTTATATTATTCCTTCCAAGGTTAACTCTAATGTTTGCCATTACAACCCTTTACCAGTCAGATTTTGTCTTCCACACTCCCCTATTCCCTCCCTCCTTCAATTTACTTTATCAACGGTGTATAATTCAACAAAGGCAGATGAGCAATAGATACAGTGCTACATGCACTTCCTGTGTTGGTTTATGTGAATGTGTGTTTAGTAATCTCATCAATACTTGGTTTATGTGAATGTGTGTTTAGTAATCTCATCAATACTTGGTTTATGTGAATGTGTGTTTAGTAATCTCATCAATACTTTAAAGTAGTGTTGTTGTTTTTGGTTGCTGTTTTTTTTTTTTTTTTTTTTTTTTTGCTTTATGCTGAATATATGCACATACATAGGAAAAAAGTTCAGTTTTATAGTTGTAATTTCTATCTAAATGTTCTGTGATCTAATATCCTACAGTTGTGTTCTAAATGTTCTGTGATCTAATATCCTACAGTTGTGTTCAATGTTGACAGGAAGAGTTTACTCTCCACTTTCTTTTTCTGCAGTGTTGCTTACTGCTCTCTGGCCCTTCTTCTTGCTTGTTTTGTCTTCCTGATTTTCCGAATCATCCTGGCTAGAGCTGTGCTTGGTGTTGTCATCTTCTGCTTCTTCCAAAGCATCTTGCATCACCTCCTTCAAGGTGTTAGACAGGTTTGCGTCGGTCATGGCGCGGTCGTCCTCTTCAGACGCAGCATTATCATCGTCATCATCTTCATTTTCTTCAGTGGCAGTAGGAAAATCATCATCACCATCGTCTTCACTGGTTTGAGCATCATCATCATCACCATCTTCACTTATCTTAGCAACGTCGTCATCCTCATCATCTTCGGTTGTCATGGCAACATCATTGTCATCTCCGTCTTGCATGGCTCCGCCCAAAGCCTCTTGTAATTTTGCGACTTCCTCCTCATCGTATTTCGCGGCCATGGTTGCTGAGAATTGGTAGTCGCTGATTCTGAATATTTTGATGCTGTGGCTCAAATGTCTTGCCGCACTTCTTGGCAGGTTGTATTGGTAGCCACGCCCCTTTCCTGTGGTGTATCCCATGTAAGGACCAGAGCATGTGCTACAGGATTTGTCCCAGCCCATGGAGCGGTATATAAAGATGGCGTAGGTCACAGAACCCCTGGTGGCCAAAATGATCTGGAAATTGTTTTTCTAAGGGGGAAAAAAAGAAGTGATATGACAGAAAGAGAACATTAATTGCATTTAATTACATAAGAGGAGACAATCAAATCCATGATTGAAAGCTTGGAAAGAGTGAAAAGTGAGAAAAGAAAGAAAGAAAGTGTGACGATAGGGTTTTATGTAACATACGCAGAAACTGGCACTATAAATTCATGTTTAGTGAAGATATTTTACGTAAGAATATCAATAGCTATTTAAGAAAGGCATTAAGACTACTTCACATGTCACATACTTACCCTGTAGCCTTTCAGAGGATTCATCCTGTGGTACGTGGCCCACATGACAGCTGCAGGTGTGAAGTGGGCGTCATTCACCAGCATGCCGATCTGGTTCATGAGGCTTTTCTTGCAGCTCTGTCCGTATTTCACCAGGCTAGTCGGACAGTATCGTCTGTAACGAATGCGGTATCGACGAGGGCAGTATCTGTATCTGCGACGATAGTAGCGGCTGCGACCATATCTACCACGGCTGCGACCATATCTACCACGGCGACGGTAGACATAGCGATATCGGTAGTAACAACGACTTGAGGTGTAGTAGTAGCGGTAGCGAACCCTGCGACACTGGTACTGGTTGTTGGCCCAGAAGCCGGCAATGATGGGATTGGTCCTGCGATACCGGAGAGAAGAGGGCTTTGTGTAGCGGATCATACGGGATTTTATTGTTGGCAACAGAATGATATGCCCGTCACTGCAAACCTAGATTTTGAAATTGTGTGTGTGTTTGTGTGTGTGTGTGTGTGTGTAAGGATAGTACCTACATAGATACTGAATCTAGCATAGCAAATGAAAACACCCGACCGCAATTGCTGTCAGGATGCTATAGCTTGAACACCAGCTTTATACAATGTACATTATATAGAATAAGTATATGTATACATGCATTGATACCATCCATTGGAACTCACAGAAAAGGCTGAGTAGCGGTGATTGCTCATGACCAGACTTCTGTAAGACTTCACTGGAACTGAACACTTCGAGTTGCTAGTTTTGGGCAGTGTAACGGTCTTGTAGTCGGAGTAGAATTTCTGGTAGGCCCCGGACGATAGAGCTACCACGGCCAACAAGGCCAGTAGCTGGAGATTTCCCATCATCTCCTTCACTTTTGTTTTCTAGGTTCTAAGGAATATTGGTCTTTTGAAACTTATCCGTACCTCTTTGTCTGTAGTGAACGGTGAGTTACCCAGCTCAGCCGTGCTGTTTTCCTTCCTTTTATAGCAGTGCTCCTTCTTCATCATGTTTGTCTCTCCAGTGAAGATTTTGTTTTTGCCTTGATGCATAATTTGAAGGTGTTGTGCTATCTCCCCATCCAGAGGTTACTGTTTCAAATGTCAGATGGCCACATATTTTTGGATAATAATATTTACTTTGGCTTAGTATCGGGTGAATAATTTGGAAGATGTTTACTTCTCCTTGGAGTCTGTGTTTGCATGACTATCACATGCCACATGACTGAGTTTGGTACTTAGCAAGATGACTTCTTCGGGAGCTGGTTATATATATATATTGTACTTTTTATTTTTCTTGAGTATCTCTGCATTACCCAAGCATTCAATATTTCCCCGTATTGAACGCTCCAATACACTCGTGTGTAGTTGTAACTGTATTTTTAGATGTATGGCAGAGTTATTTCTGAACGATGAGTTTTTTGTTTTGCTGTTGTGGAAAAATGTCCAATGTACAATAAACAATTCATTCACTAGTCTTACAATGTGGGGATAACATTTCATTCTTATGCTTGTATTTTCACTTGCCTTACGCGTGCTCTTGAAATATCTCCCAGTATGGTCTGCTGACGCATGCAATAAGTATTTACAATATTATATATACGCATATTATATATATGTGACCGTCTACGGGAAAACCG
>WLWD01003338.1_pt1 | contig 37998 bp, 25 predicted proteins | sample 6712731 | NCBI WGS metagenome assembly WLWD01 (sample SAMN12718690, study PRJNA576275) | sponge metagenome | isolation source: marine sponge | host: Mycale hentscheli | place: New Zealand: South Island, Marlborough, Capsize Point | collected 2014-11-01 | reverse complement strand
ACACACACACAAACACTCTTTTTTCTACTCACACGCACAAACACACTCTTTTTTCGACTCACACGCACACACACTCTTTTTTCTACTCACACGCACACACAAACATTCTTTTTTCTACTCACACGCACACACACTCTTTTTTCTACTCACACGCACACACAAACACTCTTTTTTCTATTCACACACACAAACACACTCTTGTACATGAACACACACAAACACACTCTTTTTTCTACTCACAGATACACGCCCACACAAACACACTTATTCTATACACACGCACACACAAACACACTTTTTCTACTCACATGCACACACAAACACACACTTTTCTACTCACACAAACACACTCTCACACACACAAACACACTCTTTTTCTACTCACACGCACACACAAACACACTCGTTTTCTACTCCACACGCACCACACAAACACTCTATTTCTCTCACATGCAACACACAAACACACTCTTTTTTATACTCACACGCACACACAGACACACTCTTTTCTACTCACACGCACACACAAACACACTCTTTTTCTACTCACACACAAACACACTTTTTCTACTCACATGCACACACAAACACACTCTTTTTCTACTCACATGCACACACAAACACACTCTTTTTCTACTCACACACACACACAAACACACTCTTTTTTCTACTCGCACAAACACACTCTTTTTTCTACTCACATGCACACACAAACACACTCTTTTTCTACTCACACGCACACACAAACACACTCTTTTTTCTACTTACATGCACACACAAACACACTCTTTTTTCTACTCACACGCACACACATGTCCCAATATACAAAGCAAACAACACAAACTAACAGAATCAATGAAGCACCAAAGGTGCGAACCCTCAGTGCTATTAAACACCACCTAGCTATTACAATATAATCTCCTTCCAAAAGAACAAGCAATCTGTTAGCTATTTTAATGAGGCATCAAAATAGCTGGACCAATGAAAATGGTACATGGAAATGCTGTCTTCATAAGAGAAGCTAAACTAGCCAGAAATACTCACCGATATACATCTTCACTTTTTTCAACTCCGTTAACTTCCCTGAGCATAAAACAAACTACACCGCTGGCTGCAAGACATTATTTTCTCACGTGATTATGATGTGACGCTAGGGGGCTTTGCCCATAAAAGCTGGTACCTATGCGAAGTTGAAAGCTTCGCGTTTTCTCAACAATTAACCCAAAATTAAAAAAAAGTAGCACAATGACAGGTCTTAAATCTTCGTCCTGAGTAAGTTCTTACCTAGCTTAGTACAGCAGCTTTAGATCCTCCATTTTCGCCGCTTGCAATTTTGAATGTGCGTGCAGTCTTTATTCTGTTCCGGTTAATGGATGATTAGAATAATTGATGTCCAGATAATTGATGTTCCACTGTACATGTATATTTAACACACAAACATACACACTTTTGTCAGGTTATTGCAACGAGCTAGCCTAGTGTCAGAAATAGCACTCCAGTATTGGTGATGCATGCATTATCATCTAGCCATAGAGACCCATTGGAACTAATACTTCTCTACTACCAACACACACTGGAGAACACTTACCACGCCATCACTTCAGCAGTGAGAGCTGGTTAGTCTCGCGTGGCTGATCCCTGTAGCGATTGAGGTCAAAGGTGAAGGTCAGCCTTTTCTGCACCAGAAGGTCGTTATATTAATTCTATTCGCGTGATTCTTCCAATAACGCAATATCTTATGAATCTACTTTATAGTCAGCATTTTGGGTGTGGTGGGTCAGAGATAAACAGAGAATGTTGGAACGCCCAATTTTGGAAAACAGTAGAATCTAGTCTGTAAGCCAGTTATGGCGGAAAGCCAGCCGCAAGTTCCTACTGAGGATGAGGTGAGCACATAGCTAAGCCCTAGCTGATTACTAGATCAAGTGTTTGTATAATATTATTAGATCCAGTCTTTTTCACTAGCCCACTGTTTGGTTAATGGATGATTAGAATAATTGATGTCCAGATAATTGATGTTCCACTGTACATGTATATTTAACACACAAACATACACACTTTTGTCAGGTTATTGCACCGAGCTAGCCTAGTGTCAGAAATAGCACTCCAGTATTAGCGATGCATGCATTATCATCTAGCCATATAGACCCATTGGAACTAATACTTCTCTACTACCAACACACACTGGAGAACACTTACCACGCCATTACTTCAGCAGTGAGAGCTGGTTAGTCTCGCGTGGCTGATCCCTGCAGCGCGATTGAGGTCAAAGGTGAAGGTCAGCCTTTTCTGCACAAGAAGGTCGTTATATTAATTCTTCGCGTGATTCTTCCAATAACGCAATATCTTATGAATCTACTTTATAGTCAGCATTTTGGGTGTGGTGGGTCAGAGATAAACAGTGAATGTTGGAACGCCCATAGAATCTAGTCTGTAAGCCAGTTATGGCGGAAAGCCAGCTGCAAGTTCCTACTGAGGATGAGGTGAGCACATAGCTAACCCCTAGCTGATTACTAGATCAAGTGTTTGTTTATTAGATCCAGTCTTTTTCACTAGCCCACTGTTTGTATAGCTAACTTTTACAAAAGGGTTGAAAGAAGGGAAAACACTGCTACCTACACACATGCCAAGTGCTTAGCATAATTGCAAGCATAATTTTTCCAACAACTCAAATAAGAGAAAGAGAGAAATTAAAGTCTGAGCATTTGATGAAGGGCATCAGCAACTAACTGGAAAAATAGAGGGAAATTTATGTCTGAGCATGCTCATAAAAATACTAACAACTGGAAAAGAGAGGGAAACTAATGTCTGAGCATGCTCACAACAAATGCACTGGCAACTGGAAAAAAGAGAGGGTAAAAGTCATGTTCCTGAGCATGCTCTTGAAAAAAAACACCAGGTTCTTTTATGAGCATGCTCAGACATGACTTTCCCTCTCGTTTTTTAGTTGCTAGTGAGTTTTTGAGGATAGTTAGACAAGACTATCCCTCTATTTTTTGCTATAGTTTGTAACTATTTTACTCTAGTCATTTGAAGTCTAGTTTGTTCTATTTGAAGTCTAGTTTGTTCCAGAAATATAGTAAGTTGTGTGTTTATAACACATAAGCACAACGTATATTTGTTGTAATGTTATTTTTCTGAATATTTTGTTGTTGTTATTGTTGTTGTGCTTGTTATTGTTTTATTTATAGTTTCTTACAATGTGTATTGAATTTTGTATTTGGGATATATTTGTATGTTTGTGCACTTTTATAGGAAGATTATGTTTTTTGTCATTTTTAATGTATATGTTCATGTCTTAGCATTTTTATAAAAAACAGCAGGTGTCTTTCGAAAAGAAAAAGCTTTTTTTTTTACAATTTTTTTCATTGCGTTTTGACTAAACAGTTGGTTCCATTACATGAAAGATTTTAACAGTCACGTTTTCGTTTCTGTTGATTTACTGCTAAAAGCTAAAAACTCTTCCACAGCTATATCAGCAAGCTAAGGCCTTGTACTACCCTCTAAATGCTATAGGGGTCATGCTAAACAGCTTGCACAATGAAAAAAACTGACTTGCTTCGAGCAGACTGACTGGATTTTCGCTGAACTTGCTGCTCTGACAGGTCCCTTACTTCTTAGTCTTTCTACCAGCTACAGTTGAGTCTCTAGTAGTGAGAATATCTAAGCCAATGATGGCCCCAACATTTAAAATAGCATCATTTTTTACATTCCTAGAAGTGATGCATTTTGTAAACAGTCAATATTGAAACATTAACATAGTCGAACCGAAAAACTATATTTAATCAACTACCATATCATTTTGTTTTGTTTTTGTTTTTTCTACTATAGTTCCTTTCTGTGCAAAAAAAAATCGTTACACAGAACAGAATTGAGAACGTATTTTTTCTGGTGCCTACTGTACATTATTTTAGCGCAGGAAGAAACAGCTCCATTATCTTATTATGTGTTTGTGTGTTTGGAATATCATGTCATTATTGTGTGTTTGTGTGCATATATTTATGCACTGTAATAGTTGTATGTTTGTGTGTTTGTTTATTTGTCAATTTCTCAGATTTTTACTATTTCATTTATTAAAATATTATTATATTGTATTTAATCATTGTGTTAGAAATTGTATGTTTGTGTGTTAGCATGTCATAGAGTTGCTGTTGTTATAATGTGTTTACATTTCTGTAAATTTATAATGAGTAAAATTGTATTTTGTGTGTTTGTTTACATGGTTTTAATTATAGTATTGTTGTTTATTAGCTTTTATATGTATTTTTATTTATTTATTTATAGTTGTGCATAATGTTTAGAAAGTGTATTCACTGCTGATATAGGAATAAATTTGTTTGTGTGTTTGTTTTAATGTCGTCTTATATAAGTTTGTTTGTGTGTTTGCATGTTAAAGTCTCGTTTAAATAGCACTTAGTGCTGTTTGTTTGTTTGTATATCAATTTAATTATATATTTATTTGTTTATTTGTATTTAGAGAGATCTCCATCCTCCAGTCTCACTTCACTGGGAGCACTGCCATACATGGAGTAAGGATATCTATCCTGTACAATGTGCAGTACTAAAGAATAAAGTCATAATTATGGATTTATTTGATCGCACACTTCACATCTCTACTGACCTTCACTCATGGACTACTACTCGTGCACCATATTATGACTCGTCCCTAACTACCTACCAGTCTAAGTTTGTATTGGTTGGTGGATGTCTTCCCTTTACTGGTGAACTCACTAACTCTCTGTTGACTAGTACTACTGGTCTAGACTGGAAGCCATCGCTACGTGCCATGCCTACTTGTCGCTACTTCCCATCATCAGTTAGTGGAGGATCACCGGAGGTCCTGGTCGTGGCTGGTGGGAAGGGCTCACGTTACGAGGACTTGGACGTAGTGGAAGTTCTACTCAACGACCATTGGACGACTGCAGACTCACTTCCTTCTTCATGCTGGAACATGCGATCAACATTCCATGAAGGCAACTTCTACTTCACAGGAGGACAAGGCGAGAGAGAGATTCTATTTATGTGTTGTCTAGAGTCTCTCATAGCATCTGCTAGTAATGGCAGGACAAGAAGACAAACAATATGGAGGACAGTAACCACACTTGCTGCCATCTTCGCTATCGTCTCCTATGTATCGAATCTAATCGGCATCGATAGATATTCTACCATTAGCAGTTACTCCAACAAGACAGAGGATTGGATTGAGACTACTAGTGAGGGAGATAGACCAGAACAGAAGGATAATGGTGGATGTATAGCTACTGCAGTCTTGTCTACTGGACAGTTGCTGGTTGCTACTGAGTATGGAGTATATAAAGGAACTCTGTCAGGTTAGTGTAAGTAAATAGCAGCATCTCTAGAAAGCCATCTTGCCTTAGTGAAATTGGCTTCTCTTTAAAATGTCCCATTGATAGATTATATGGGAAACTAAAGTTAGGTATTAACAACTTGTAGTATAATAAAACTAGAATATTATTATTTATTATTGTGTTAATTATGTTAAAACTAAACATTTATTATATTAATTATGATATTATAATAAGTAAGGTAATTGATTGTCTTTGCTAAAACTGCAAGTGCTAGAGTGCAGCTGCTTCTACTGGCAGCTGCTTCTACTGGCTTAGCTCCAGGCTATAAAACCAGCTGCCCACACTCTGTATTGCAGGAGCCTTCTATATACTGGTGTAGTGTGTGGGTTACTTGTACTGTATAACCAATGAGGCTGCAATAACTGTAATTATTGCTTTATTTGCAACACTTTAGCTGTAATTAATGCTTAATTTATTTTATGTTCAATAGCTTTCAAGTATGAAGATGCATATAAACACTACATTGTTTCCAAGGAAGTGCTGGAGCTTCTGTCTTTAAAGTTTATGTCCCTTGGTCCTCCAAGACAAGGCAAGAGTACAACTCTCAGGAGAATAAAGAAAGAGATCATAGATCTTCTGTCAGCTAAAGAAGAGGAGCAGATTCATGGCAGCACGGGCGCAGTACAGTGCTGCTCCAATATGTTTGTCCAAGGCAAGTCTGATCCAACTACAGCAGAAAGAACCACAAACTGGACCATTGTAAAGAATCTCATTGAGGAAGCATCTCTACTCTTTCACACTCTCAAAGATAGTTTGGTGGCTGAATCCACTTCTGAAACTACTGCTGATTCCCATGGAGGTAGTGACACCAGGGCTGAGGTCAGTCAAGCTAGCAATACAGGGCAGTCACATCAGGTTAAAAAACAACACATTAGAAACACCAAGCAATCACGCCCTGTTCAAAAGCCACAGCCTAACTTAATTCATAAAATGCTGGCAAAACTAAAATTATTGACCAAACATAGAACCAGATCACCAGATTATTCTGAAATAGCTGCCATATTCGAGACAGTGTCCAAACAACCACACTTTGCAGATAATGTGAAGCACTCTTTTACAGCTTTTTTGAGAATGGAGGACACCGGAGGTCAGCCTGAGCTGATGGACATGCTACCAGCACTCACCATAGGACCTGGCCTCTACTTGCTGTTCTTTAGCTACAAGTTCCAACTAGATGAGGAGTATCGAGTCTTTTATCAGAGAGCTTCAGGAGAGACAACTGCACCAGAGAAATCAGAGTTTACTCTGCAAGAGATGCTTTTGCGCACTCTGGCCAGTATATCTTGTTTCAGTTCCTCCACCCACCTTCAACCTCTACCTGGAACAGACAACTCAGCCATTGGTGAGATACTGGAGTCCTCCAAGTCAGTAGTGTATATAGTGGGTACTCACAAAGACAAGGTTTCTGAGGAAGTCGTCGCTACAGTCGACTCACAGCTTCAAAAAGTGATTCGAGACACTGACTCCTACAAAAAAGGCATAGTTCAGTTCTGCTCCAAAGACAAGCTTGTTGTTTCTTTGGACAACATGGGAGGCGGCATAGAAGAAATTCATCACTTGCATCAGCTACTGGAGAATGCCATGGAGAATCACTTTAAAAAGCTGAAAATTCCAGCTGTGTGGCTTCTGTTCAGCTTGTGTCTTCGCATGAGAGAAGTGAGGACAGCCAGCCTGGAGACCTGCTTGGCCTTGTCCCATGCCTTCAATATGACACCCTACGAGACCAGAGCATCTCTGTGGTTTCTTCACCACCATGCCGGTGTTCTGATGTACTTCCCCAGTGTGCCTGGTTTGGAGGACCTGGTCATCATAGACATCCAGGTAGTGTATGACAGTATCACTGGTGTCATTCTTAAAGCCATGTGCTTTGATAAAGTAGGTCAGGCCAAATCTGAGAGATTCAGGAAGACCGGTCGATTCACCATGAAAGTTTTGATGAAAGCTACGGCTGACATTTCTGGAGATCTGATTCCACCAGAGCAACTGGTAGCTTTGCTTGCATATCTTCACTTGATAGCTGAGATTGTGTCAGTCGAATCTACTGATACTTACTCAGTGTTAGAAGAAGAGAAAGAATACATCATGCCTTGCGTGTTAGAAAACACTACTGCAAAGGAACTTGACCAATTGCACAAAGAATCCTGTAGCTCATGTTTGGTGGAGCCTCTCTTGATATACTTGAGTAGTGGGTTTACTCCTATGGGACTCTTTTCTGCAGCAATGACTTCTCTTATATCCAACAAGTCCTTCATTTTTATTATAGAAGGTGTCAAGAAAAACATGGTGCACTTTTTGTACGGAATGAAAAAAATTCGAGTAACATTTATATCTCGATGTAAATATTTTGAAGTCGTAGTTTCGTGTGATCGTACATTCCAAGACTCCATTCATCACGAATGTACTGCTTTAAAACAAGAAATAGAGGACACTCTAAAGAAGGCTAGTTCCAGAATGAACTACAACAGCTCCATGGACTACCAGTTTGCTTTTGACTGTCGTTCACATGAATGAGAAAATCATTTTGGGGTAGTTGATGGAGCAGATATTACTCCTGAGGTTATGACATGTCTCTTCAATCCAGACAATCCACAAGCAGTGGTACTTAACAATAGACACCTCATTTGGTATGGACAGGTATGTAGAAATACTACTGTAGTTTCATGCCATAGTTACTTCTATTTCTTTTTTCAGAAGTACAAGAAGCAATACCCTGGGCTGGAGGTTGCCACAAGTAAATTGAGTATTTAATTATCATTTGTGACAGGATCTGAGAAAACAGCCCACTTCGCGCAAAACATGAAATTGAGATACAGGCAAAAACATCGAGTTGGGCATAGAAATTTAAATTTTTTTTATTTGTTCATACCAATCTAAAACCCTTTGCCTACCTTCTGACAAAATTTTAAGTGTCAACGACAAGTATTTCATGGCGAGCGTGTCGTTAGAAATGCCGCACTCCTTTCTCTTGCGGTCTTTCAAACGCGTTTTTCTCAATTTTTCCGAAATAGCGTGGTAGAACAGGCAAAACTTTAACGGCTCATAACTCGAAAACTACTGATAGCCTGCTAATTATTTATGGCTCATTTTGAAGGAAATTTTAAGGAGTACATAGCAAATACAAAAATAAAATTTTGATGGAGTGCTCCAAGTAGGCTGTTTTCTCAGATCCTGTCACATTTATTGTGCAGTGCAGCTGGTTATTATTACCTTGCTTTTTTTTTTCTAGGTAAAAATTACTTGACGTTATTTCAGAAAGTGTATCCTGACTTGGTCCACTCAGTGACGCCTTGTGTTATGACAGTAGCTGATTACTGCTACAGCAATGAACTCATATCACAAGATACCTATGACCAACTTCGTGAGCGTAAAGACCTGACTGACAAAGACAGAGCAAGAACTCTTTTGGATAACGTTCGTGAAGTTTTTTCATCGAGACCCTCAGCTCTCAAGGAGTTTGTTACTGTACTGTTCCAAACAGGAGAATGTAATTATGTGGCAGATAAAATACAGCAACAGCTCCAGTAAGTATTATTGTAGTATTTGAATTATCGTATTGTTTGTGTAGTAGAATTGTGGAATGAAATCTGACAAAGCCACATGGACATACATTTCAAAACACTCATTGTATTGCACTTTACATTTTTTGTACAACATCCCATATTTCAAATTTACACAATGTTAATTTATTTCTACTGTTACTTTTAAATATATTTTCATTAAAAATGCTTAACACAGTGTTATATAATAACAAAAACATAGTATGTGATTGTCAAATAGTTTGATATTAGTTACCAGTATTGTCACTGGTAGTCTGGTGTAGCCAGACCCTTTACCAACTGCTGCCCTGTATTATTGTATGGCACTTATCGGTACTTTATTGAACCACTGCTTGTACAAAGGGTCAGGGAACATGGCCACACCAGATTTCTTTTGCTACACTATTGCGGCAATTAATTACCATCAGCTAATTACTGTGAATGGCCCTCCTCAACCACAAATAGAAATTCCAATGTCAGCTACCCTTTCAAAGCTAGGTTTAGCAAGTATGGCTTGTTTGAATATCTGTCTACTGCACTAACTACTCCAGCAAAATTTTCACCCCCTATCTTGTCTGACAGTATCCAGTTGGTAATGTACAATGATCTGTCACCTCTCTTGTCTGATAGTGTCATGTTGGCAGTGTATTTTGATCCATCACCTCTCTTGTGTGATAGTGTCATGTTGGCAGTATATACCAATAGCCTTATACCTAGGCAGAATGAACAATATCAACATACAAATATGCTTGTGCTGAACCAATCAATTGGGTATTTGACAATGTAGAACAACCAAACTGTAGAGTAGCAGAAAAGAACCAGTTTACCAGGTGAGTTCCCAACTAGGTATCTGGCTCGAAGGACCATTAATAATGTAGAGCTCTTTCCTGCCAATGCAAAATAGACTTGTTCGTCTTCAAGAGAGATGTTTCCTGAGTATCAAGTTCAGGTCAATGGCTAGCAAATGTTAATCTCTGACAACTTTAAAGATACTTTATATACAGGGGGGGAGGAAGGTACCTGAAGTTGGGGGGGGGGGGGGGGGGGGGGAGGAGTACTGAAGTTGGGGGGAGGAAGGTACCTGAAGTTGGGGGGGAGGATAGGTACCTGAAGTTGGGGGGGAGGGAAGGTACCTGAAGTTGGGGGGGAGGAGGTTTACATGAAGTTGGGGGGGAGGAAGGTACCTGCAGGGGGGGAGGAGGGAGGAAGGTACCGGAAGGGTTGGGGGGGGGGGGGAGGAAGGTACTTGAAGTGGGCGGGAGGAAGGACAGGTACTTGAAGTTGGGGGGGAGGAAGGTACCTGAAGTTGGGGGGGGAGGAAGGTACCTGAAGTTGGGGGGGGGGGCAAAAAAGTTCTATTTAGCCACACCCTCCATTTGACCGCACTCACTATATATATATTATTAATGACTGAAAATTTTTCAAAACACAATAATGGTGAACAATAATTACTAAGTTACTGAGTATGAAAGTTTCCAAAATATTTTAGTCTCTCTTCCTTGGCATGAATAAACTCTTTTGCTATTTCATGTAAATTTAAAGTATCAGTTATACATTTGTGGATGTGCATAATCATGCAATTGTTCAAACGATTTTCCGTCATTGATGATCTCATGTATGGTAATACTCGTCTCAAAGTAGAAAAGGCTCTTTCTGATGTTGAAATGTAATAGGCATAGTAAGATACAAGCACAATATGTATCTTGAACATTCATGGCATCACAAATTGTACGTACTTTGGTGACTTTTCTGACTGAGGGCAATACCTGGTGAATGACATCTACCAAAACTCCCAACTGTCTGGATAGTCGATCAAAATCAAGGTCTGATTGAAATACAGACTGTTTCACTTTACCCAGTTCTTCATCGAAGCATTCTCCATTTGTAGCTTTAAGCAATAGGGATTCCAATGCAAGTACAGGCTCCATAATTGTTTTCTGCTCAAATCGATCAGTCAATTCTTGAATCATAAGATCACATACTGCTAAATATTGTTGTCGGAACATAGATTTAGGGGAACTCAACTGATGAGGTTGACTTTCACTACCTTGCTGGAATCTTCCTGTACCTAGGAAGTTTAGGCTCACTTAGTTTCAATTTGCTCCCCAATGCAACTGTGGCTCCATAAAAGTGGTCAAAATTATTTTATTCTCTCTGCCGCTGGTAGAATGCATGTGTCAAATTTACAGCTGAGACTGCCTCCTGAATAGAAGTATCCTTTCCCTGTAATACCCTTGAGGTTTCCTCAGCTGCACTAAACAGAAGGTGACCCAGTTTCAAACTGAAAATGGGTTTCAAATTTTTCAAGTGAAGCAAGGATTCCTAATGCCTTCAACCATACTCATCATGGGTAGTGTTGTAAACTTCTTCCATAGTATCTATTATCACTTCATACTGTGTCAGGATAGCATTTATTGCTTCCATTCTCAACGTCCAACGAGTGGGACAAAGTGGTTTGACCCCGATGTTTGGGCTATCACTAGCTACCAAGCAACTTTTCAGAGAAGAGCTGTTTACGCTTGGGGGAATATTTGATTAGTTTTACTATCTCGCTTACTAAATCAATGGCATCACGTATGAAGGGCACTTGTCCTGCTGCAATCTGTAAGCAAAGATTCAATGAATGCGCTAAGCAGTGAACGGGAAGTGCAGCTGAACAACATTCATTTCTGATAAGTGTAGCTACACCCTTTCTTTTTCCCTGCATGGCACTAGCACCATCATATGCTTGTCCAAGACAAAGAGCAAGAGGTAGGTCACACCTGATAAAAATGTCTTTCATGGCGTCTTAGCTGTTGTATCGGGCAAGCAAAACAATCCTAAAGAGCTTTCATTGATGCTATAATCATTAGTAACATATCTTACTGATAAATTCAACTGTTCCTGATAATTTACATCAGTCGCTTCATCTGCTATGATGGCAAACCAGTTAGGCTGATAGGCTTTAATGCTTGCTATAACCATTCGAAGTACAGTTTGGCCCATTAAACTAATCATCTCATTGACTTATGTCATGGGAGAGATACTTTCTTTCCTTGAGCCAACTCTTTAGGTCTGCATTTTCAGCAGACCAACAGGATAATAACTGTGGTAGATTCCCTTCACCTTCCTCACCCCCACGCAAAGCCATTCCCTTACGGAAGGATTTTTAAGGGAGTTCCACTTAAGCTTGGCCTCCTGATGGGAGTCCGAGGAGTCATGAATTTTAAATTTCTCAAGGGCCTTCTTATAATTGTCAAAACCTGATATAGCTAGAATCAACATGAAGAGGTTTCAGAAGAGTTTAGTAGAGATTTGGCAGAAAAGAATAAGGCTTGATTCCTCTGAACCTGCTGCTACTGTTGCTGGCGGCTCTCATACTGAGGAGGGAAGTGAATTGTTGGCATCATCTGTTAAAGAGGCTGGGGTCAATATTGAAATGGAGCCTACAACAATAGAAGATGCAGTCAGACAAGATGACAGTACTTGCATGAGTATCTGTTGTTCTGATGAAAATAAACCCTACCAACCACAGGAAGAAGGTACTTTGTCTCTCTTTGTTAAGAAAGATAGATGGTTTCTTCCTTCATGGTATTTCAAATATTCTTGGATTACTCTGTGTACCTCTAAGAGTAAGATTTTCTGCTTTTACTGTAAGTTTGCTCATAATCATAAGCTGCTTTCCTTTTCAACGAGAGGGGAAGATGCTTTCACTGTATAGCAGCTCATGGACCTGATCACATGCTGAGATTGCATTATGAGGTATTATCAAGACATCACACATTTTACATATCTAAGAATAGTTTATAATCCAATGATGTGTGAGTATGTAATGGTGTACATGACATGATAATGTGAAAGTTGGGGGGCAATGCCCCCTTTTTGGAAGTTCAGGGAGGGGGCGATTGCCCCTTCGCCCCCCCTGTGGAGCCCCCCCTGTGGAGCCCCCCCTGATATATATATAGTTATTCGCAATAGTCAAACAACATAGACAAAACTAGAATCAAGAACTGAGTAAACTACAAAAAATAAGAGAAAAGACTGACTGACAAAACAGGTTTGACCAGTTATAGCTAACCACACAGGTATGCTGATTAATACATTGGCTTAGATGATGGTTAGATAACCACTACATGTTGCACAAATCATGGAGACATGAACAGAATGCCTATATTATCTGTTTTTATATTTGTTTGGATTTGTTTTGACAGCATATCTCAAATCTCAGCTGCAATTGAAGATGCCACGACTGGTGAGATGTTGTGTCATGTGTGCATGTTTGATGCGAGTGACATGGCTTGTTCATGAATGTGTGTGAGTGTGTGTGTGTGTGTGTGTGTGTGTGTGTGTGTGTGTTTGTGTGTAAGAGAGATTGGTAAATTAGTTGGTTCAATTTCCTCATTTATAAAAAAAAGTCTAAACATTTAATCCAAAAATTTACAAGACACTGATAAAATGCTCAGTTTTGATATAATGAGTTTATTTACTAGGGTTCCTGAAAAAAAAACTCGTTGAACAAGAAGCTCAACTATCAGACACCTTTCAACAAAATGGACATCCAATAATAGATTCAGTATTGTATAAGAATAATGAAATGAAAATTAAAGTCAGAGAAGACGACACCAAGAATGACAACATAAATTACATGATAACTCCTTAAATCAAAGGAATGAGTGAAAACAAGACAGAAGGAAAACAAGTTGAACATCAAAGTAGTTTTCAAAAAAAAAATTCAATAATATATTTAAAAAATCTGATGATAGTCAAAAAAAAACAAGACACAAAGAAGAAGACCAAGAGTTGTGTATAAGATTTTCGGTAGTGGTTGTGATAAGTGTTATATTGGATAGACAGCTGGTAGGCCTTTACCTGTCAGAATAAAATGACACATATATGCCATTCATAGCAGAAACATCAACAATGCAGTATTTGGTCATTCAATGGAACAAGGACATTTGCCTAGCTGGGACAAAGTTGAAGTATTAGAATGGGAGCATGACTGGAGCAACATTATAGATTGACCTAGCTGTTGTTCCTATTCTTGAATTCTTTACACCCTGTTAAAATTATGATTTTCACTTATTCATTTCAAATTGTGAAATCAAGTTAAGCATGTTTGCCACAGAGCTAAAATTATATAGTCACCTGTGATGGAGACCACTGATATTTCATCTCCAGCCACACAAGCCAGGTCAGAATGAATCATACCGGTTATTTTTCCTTGGTTTGCAGTAAGACTGATATGTTTATTTTTCTTTATTTATTGATTGTTAATCTCATGTTTTACCTAATTATTTCATTTACATCTTTTCACAATTCATGCACCCTAGTTTTACCATTTATGATCACCCTACATAATAATTTGAACATATCAAATTCAGCCAGCTTTCAGAGATATTTCTCCTGTATCATGCTCACCCAGGATGTGGGTGTGTCGACTGGTTTTCTATTATTATACTGGCTGGTCGACTCACCCCATCAGTCAGTCTTTAGTTCTGTAGTTCACAAGCTGGCTTTTAATTAAAATTAAACTTAAATAGAATGTTCCAAATTAAGCTCTCCTGAACTGCAGTAACATGTGCTTTACCTTATGTAAGTCAACACTAGGTTATAGTTGGTCATTTGTACGCCAAACTGCCTTTGCTTAGCTAGGTTGCTTCACTGTGCTTTATATTTTCAATGTCCATGTATACAGGTACATGTACCAATACCTATCAATGTCCATGTGTACAGGTACATGTACCAATACCTATCAATGTCATTGTTAATATAAGTTTCTAGCATACACACACTCAACAGACTGAGGAGTAAAATTATTTCAATGAAGCTAATTGGGATATTAGCTTTTCACTGCTAGATATTTCACAACCAATGTGATAAAATGAAAAAAATATAGATTTATATTTACGTTTCTTGGTAATGAGTTTAATTTTGAAACCTTTTTCTAGAATAACAAGAATACTTAATGTATATCAATGGGTTCACTTCTTGCATAATAGTTGTCATACCGAGAACTCTCGAGAAATAGCTTTAGTAGTGACATTCTTCTTCCTCTCCTCTTCTTCTTGCAATACTTTTAGTTCAGCTATATCTTTCTGATTAATTACATCACATTAGTAGCTAATTCCTATTTAATTGTGAACTTACTTCTTATGATTGCTATTATTATAACTTACTTCCTGTTTGTCTTGAGACTTTAAAATCTGCTTAATATCTGCAGTCTGTTTTAAACATGTTTCTAGAAGCACTTTAACATTATCCTAGAATAAATGCCAATGCACATTACAACACATCTATCTTAATTTAACAAATTTACATCACTTCTGGCCGCTTCAGAGTTGTACACTGATGTGTTGCAGTAATTCATCTCTTTCCTTAAAAATATTACAACAATATTATAACTAATGTATATGGAAATTATGCATTATATAGGGTCACTCACATCTTGTAGAGCATGGTGGGGTATCACATTCAGAAAACTCCTCACTTACTGATCTGCTAGAGTCAAATGTATAGACTTCACTTCTTTCTTGAGTGGGACTATTACTTTTTTTTAATAACAAGGACTATCATTATCAATTCTAAATCTACCTACCTAATCATAGGAGTTTGTGGTGTCAAAAACTCCTAAGTGAAAAAATGCAAAAGCAATTACTTTAGTCAACTTTGAAGTAATTCAGTACTTACATGTGAGTATATTATAGCTATCTCTCACGATTTATACTTTTTCTGAGGAATAAATAATATATTTCTTTAATTGAATTCTTAGCTAATGTGGTTGAGTGTTGTTGTTTTTTTGTCAAACAAATATAAAGAAATGTATTTTCACCAATTGTCTTTGAAGCTTTAGTCAGTCATGTAACAACATCAACAAAATAATACCTGCTGTATTGGTCTTGCAGGACAGTAGGTGACATAGGTCCCCTGACAATATTTCCTGCCATAAAAACTATCAAGCCTGCTGTTTGGAGTCTCCATTTATTTTATTGGAGAAAAATACTTTCCGCCAAAAAAAAATACAGCTGCAATCAAATACTTCCTGTTATATCAAAAAGTATGCACTATTCTGTTACTGAGGCAATTATCAATTCACAATAAGTTTTTTGTACAAGTAAGTATCCTTTTTATTGTATCAAAATGATTGCAAGTAAAAGAAAGAGAGTGTTTTGTCCACATTGTGAAGAATGTGTATGCAAGAGTAGCTACTATCAGCATAAACAGCTATACTATTGTGAGACTACTGAGCAATGGAAGACAGAAGAAATAAGTAAGGATTTTAAATTTTCACCTGGTGATCCAAGTAAGCTGTGAATAATTCAACCTGCTATAATACAGTCCTATAGTTTAGTCCTATTCATTCATTAGGTACAAGTTATGCATTAAATCAGGAACCTTTATCGGATGAGGATATTCATAGTGAACCTGGTGATGATCAAAACAGATTATATGATGAAGATAATATCCATAGTGAAACAGAAGAGATTAATAATCCAGACAGACAATTTGATGAGGTGTGACTTAAGGGAATAATTACACAATTTATGCATTCCTTTTCCTTTCATAGTGTGTGTCCTATGAGCAATCTTTTCTTTTCTTTTTTAATATGTATAATCTCACATACAAACATCCATTATATTTAATATAATTATTAACTTTTAGGATTTGTTAATCGACGGTCATTCACCTACTCTTGCTGTTTCTTTTCATGTGGCAGTCTCTTTATCGAATTTCTAATGCTGCTTTCACATTATTGCTAACTTTTTTCAAATGATTTTTTTCTTTAATGAGTGTTTATCTCGGACTTTCAGCTCTACATCAACTTAGTGAAGTCATGCCAAGCACACTTTATAGAGCTAAGAAATTCTTGGGTCACCCTGAAGATAATTAATTTTAAAACCTATGTAGTTTGTCCCAGCTGGCATAAATTGTATACTTTCAGTGAGTGCTGTAAATATGAAAACTGTACGATATCCTAGTCATAGTCAAGCTAGAATGAGAAAACCATGCAGTGAAATTTTTTTGAATCAGGCTAAAACTTCTTCTGGTACATTCCACTTAAAGTGTACCGCTACAAAAGTGTAGTAGTAAGTTTGGAACAACTACTTAACAAACCTAACATGCATACGTTATGTGAGAAATGGAAAATTACGGAATGAGATCATGTAACCGTGGAAGTCTTTTTTGTATGACATGAATGGGCTGCCATTTCTAGCTGCACCTAACAACTATCTAATGATCTTAAACTGTGATTGCTTTCAGCCATTCAAGCATACACAGTTTTCCATTGGTATTTTATATTTAGTCGTTGGAAACTTGCCCAGAGAGTTGCGCTACAAACGTGAAAATATTTTGATTGTGGGTATAATGCCTGGACCCAATGAACCAAGCAAAGATATAAGCACATATCTGGAACCATTAGTAATAGAAATGGAGAAATTATGGAATGGAATTTCTATTACAGTAAATAGCAAGACTATAGTAATCAGAGCAGCTATTTCTTGCCTAGCATGTGACATTCCTGCTGCAAGAAAAGTAGGTGGCTTTGTTGGTCATCGAGGTTTTCGTGGTTGCAATATTTGCTTGAAATCCTTTCCCACCCAGCGATTTGGAGATTATCCTGACTATTCTGGATTCAAAAAATCAGAATGGGAGCCAAGATCACATGCATTACATGTATGGTTTGACAGAAAACACAAAACTGCTAAAACAGAGGTTCAGCGCAAAGCCATAGAACATGAATATGGAGCCCGCTATTCCCTTCTTTACGAATTACCATATTATAATGCTATTTCTTTTTGTATTGTGGATCCTATGCATTGCTTGTTTTTAGAAATTTCTAAGACTTTTTTGAAAGTATGGATTTCACACGACTTTTTTGAAAGTATGGATTTCACACGACTTAATATCTGACCAGCAGTTTTCTCTAATACAGTCCAGAGTCAACCTAATGAAGTGCCCACCAGACATTGGACACATTCCATATAAAATAATTCCAAAATTTGCTGGACTTAAAGCTGATCAATGGAAAAGTTGGACATTGTATTTTTCATTGTTCTGCTCTTAAAAGATGTTTTGCCTCAAAATCATTTTAAGTGTTGGAAAACCTTTGTATCTGCTACCAAAATATTATGTTCTAAACAAGTTGTGGAAGAAAAATTACTGGAAGCTGAAAAATTGGTTGAAGAATTTTGCACCAAGTTTGAAGAGCTATATGGGAAGAATAACTTAACCCCAAATATGCATTTGGCAGCCCATCTCACTGACTGTATCAGAAACCATGGTCCTGTTTATGGCTTCTGGTTATTTGCATTTGAACGTATGAATGGCATTGCTGGTTCTTTCCATACAAACACTCACAACATACCGATACAAAATTATGAGGAAACTCACAAGCATGCAATCAACTGACAGTAGTCTATGGCCTAGTGAATTCCAAAATGAATTTTCATCTTTGCTTCATGAGCATAAGAAAGGAACATTGTCTGATTTCAGTTTTCTCGACAAAAACGAAATTAAACCTCTCCGTCCAATATTTCAAACAGTTTTTGACGAAATCGAACTGGAAAGAATACATCAAGTTTTACACACCACCTATGACAGCAACAACTACCACATTGTGAGGTTGCACAAATACACTAATGCAATTGTCAATGGGGCCATCAAATTAGCATCAGAAAAATCTAGGTATGGAAATTCTTCAAAGGTAATTGTTGATAATCAATTAGTTGAAATAATCCAATTTGTATGCTGCACAGTAATTGTAAGCTGTAGTAATTCTACTTCAACTGAGACACACAGATTATGGCTAGCACAATGTAGTGCCTTACATTCCACATCAGTGCCTTGAATGGGGTTTTTCCCACGCAAGTATGGGCAGCTACTTTACAAGATGATCTCAGATTTTATTATATTCAAAACATAACTGACAGAGTTGTTTTTGTTAAAACCAAGGTTAATTTTGGAAGAAACATTGGAGAAGATAATGTTCTTGTCATTGCTCCAATTCCTATTAACTGATCATATATTGTTATATCATTGTTATATTATTTGGTACAATACTTTATTTTTGGCTGTTGTATGAACTTTGTGTTTGAGAATTATGTAATTTTATCTGCATGATGAATGACTCAAATTACTTTTTCACTCAGGAAGTAGACATTCAATTTGGAGGGAAAAAGCAGGAGGACCCTAGATAACAGCTGCATGCAAGAGAGCTAGCCAGCTGCAAATAGATGAAAATACAGCTGCTAAATTATAGACAAACAACTTAGGATGGGTCATGCTACATGTTATTTTAATTTGGTACAACACTTTATTTTTGGCTGCTGGTATAACTAACTTTGGTAAATCACTTGGAAGGCTAAAGAATTAGCTTAGAAACATCTTTCATGAACACTGCATGCTACATCATATACATACACCTAAACTTAAAGACTTCTGGTGTAGCCATCTTTGCCAGGGGCCCATCATTACTCAACAAAAGTAAGCTGTGGGATTGTATGGCACAGATTCCTGCCTAATAGACTGCATAATCTAACATATGTGACAGTGCCTAGGAAAAGGGACCTTTTACGTAAAATCAAAAATGTACAGTAGAGCCCCAAACACCAGACAAAAAAAAATTTTTTTTTGGTTTTCTTTTTATTGGCCCACAGGTAGTATCTCCTACCCTTTAGCTACACTGACACCAAATTTGAGTGGCTGAAACCGTTGTTAAAGGTCCGAGTGCCCCGTTTAAACACAGTCACCTTTTACTCTCTATTTTGACCTTCCGTGCTTGCACGGAAATCCAACCCAACCCGCGAGTAATTGAGAATCGTGGGCGAATTCAATTTGTTGCCTAGCAACAAATTACCCTGCCTGGGATAATCGCGGGTAAATATTCTTATAGGTTTTTGTTAGCATTGCTGCAACAGAATAGAAACAGTAAATGTGAATAATTAGGCTATATAGGTTGATGTTGTTATTTATGGAGTCTTGTAGTTGGAGCCTGCAGACCTGGAGACTCCTGGGACTATTTTTGTGAAGACAATAGAAGAATCAGCATGTCTCTGACTGGACAAAGGTTTCAGTGATGATGAGGACTTCTGTCACACTACAACAAGAGAAGGCAACACATTTTGAAAGTCCATCATTTTTGTTCATTGATTTAAAGAGATTCCTTGTTCATTTGTTCCAAAACAGGCAACAAGCTGGCTGCAAGACAAATATTATCCTAAACTTAGCTAGCCAGTGAACTAACAAACCAAGCTAGTTGATCATTTCATTTCTAAAAGAGTGACTGTATCAATGACTTACTGTAACTATCAAACTGTTGGAAACAGAAAAAAAAAAAAAAAAGAAGCACAAAACGGCCTGCAAAATTATGTCTATACGCATCTAGTGCTATTTAAAGACATACATGTACCTGTCTAGTACTCTTACACAATGTAGGGTCTAAACTGAGTAAGGCCTCCCCCATGAAGTAAACGGCCCCAACTATAACTTACTGCCTTTCAGCTGATCGCCACCATTTTCCAAGCATAAGTAACAGTCTTACGTAACCCGTAACGCGGACTTCCGGTTAGATTACGGAATTCAACGTTAACTCCGCGAGAAATTGAATAAGTAATAGTTATGCCATGGCCAACGAGGGGTTATGGAATATAACCGGTGTCATATAAAATTAGTCACCCCCAAATTTAGTCACCCCGGGTGAGTAATAGCACGGATAAATTTAAAATATTGCTCACCCCCACTACCATTTTCCGGTAAATTGGTCACCCCAGGGTGACCGATTTAAACAGGAGAACAGTCATCCCCTCGTGAAATTGGTAACCCCCAAAATAAGCGAAGTTTGGAGCGTGTAGAGTGAATTCCAAGGCAGCCAGAGCACATAGACTCTGCCAGAGCACATAGACTCTGCCAGAGCCTCCACAACAATACAGATTTTACTTCTGACGAGATTTATTACCTACTAAGCCATCTAGACTGCTTCAAATCACCAGGATGTGATGGAATTAGTGGACACATACTAAAAAATTGTGCTTCTTCTCTATATTCTGTTGTTGCTAACATACTGCTCATAACTTTGGCATCCATACCTTATCAAAGACATATTTTTATTGGAGAAGCAGAGAGATTTAGGGATAACTGTAACTAGAAACTTGTCATGGTCCCTCCACATTAGAGGGATATGTGGAAAAGCCTATCGTTTTCTTCATCTAGTGAGACGCACTGTCTCTATATCAGCACCCTCCCACTTGAAAAAGTCACTTTATCTCTTCTTAGTAAAGTCTCAGCTAACATACTGCTCACAACTTTGGCGTCCATACCTTATCAAAGACATATTTTTATTGGAGAAAGTTCAACGTAGAGCTTCAAAATACATTTAGAACAACTTTATTTAAGACTATAAGTCCAGGCTCTATTTACCCTCATCCTTCTGCCACTCCTGTACCACTTAGAACTGTTGGACTTGTTGTTTGTATTGAAATGTCTCAAAGACCCTCCTGATTCTTTCAATATTTTTTATTTCATCTCTTTTTCTTCTGGTTCCACACAATCATCTTCCTCCCACAAGCTAGAATGTAAGTTCCATTGCTCCTCGAGTACTCATCACCAATATTTTAATCGTGTAGTCTTGCTCTGGAATGATTATTCTCTAATTGATCTTTCTAGTCCTTTCAGTACCATCAAAAAGACTCTTCAACAACAGTTCTGGAATACATTCCTCATTAAATTCAACAATTTCAGCTCTCTCTACCCTTCTCAAACTGTCATACCTCCAATATCAACATTACTCTACCACCTAACTCTTGAATTAATTTTTGCTCTTGTTTACTTTTGTTTTGTTTTATTTTTGTATCATTTTTCTGGCAGTTCTAGAGCTTAGAGTTTGACCCTCAACCTCAAAAACTTATTCATCACACTTCAATACCTGTATTATCATATGGTTGTAAAGCTAATAATAATAATCAAAATAATAATAATAATAATAATAATAAGTAGCTAGCTAGTCATATTACATTCCTGAGGAAGTATATAGCGAAAGTAAGCTAAGGGGAGGGGGGTGTAATATCTGGGGGAGCCTTGTCTCCCCCCCCCCCAAAAAAAAACAACAACAACAACAACAACAACAACTTTTGGCCAACATTTTACATCATACATTAATTTTTGTAAGGCTGTTCATATAGCTAGTTTTCCACATAGAACTATGTATCTGTGAATAGATGTCTCTATAACTGATGCATAGTGAATTATATAATTATGTCCTATCTGAAGGTATGTCAGAGTGGATTAATAATGTATAAGTACATATATTTTCAAAGTTATTGCGGTGTCAAAGGGAATTACTCCCTGTTTTAGCTAGCTACAACAATTCTATTTCTTGTAGTAGCTTAACACAGTCACATGACGATGCCATTGAGGGAGGGCTGTCCAGTATAACAGAGCTACAGCTTCTCCATGTCCACATTTGAGGGTATGTGCCAGTGTGCCTAGGTTAACTAATTTATTCTTAGTTATTTTTTTCCCCTTCCACCCACTATCTTCTACAGAGGCTTTAAGGTGGTGCAGCAGAGAAATTACCATCTTGGGATGTGTTGCTGGCACTCATTAACTTTATTACGTTTTGTTTACTTTATTTTTTTAGCATAATAGCATGGTTTTGTTATTGTTTTGTTTTGTTCTAGCTAGTGGTTTAAGCAGATGAAATATATCACTATTGATGGCTGTGATGAGTCATGTCTGAAAAGCTTGAATATATCTAGCTACTAGCTAAAAATTAAGATTTCATGATTTAGCTAAACTACATTTGAACAAGATATTTTGACAGTAGTTTGTTGTCATCTTGTCTTTGAAACAAACTTGAACAAGTTCATTAGTCTATACACAAGCTAGCAGGAGGCAGGTATGATTTAAGAATAAATACATTTTCTTAGTCTTTGGATGCATGCTTTTACTTTGACCAAATAGCATTATAATATCCTATTATTCTATCCAGAAGTAGAAGTAGCTGAAGATGATGTCGAATTGTTTTTTTAAAGTGTGGTAAGCAGTCAGAAAAGTTTATTACATCTGGAGCACCGAGGATCAGGAGCATTATTGCTGCCAGTCATCAGCGTGGTGACAATCTATATGAAAGTCTTCAATCCCACCTGGATGAAGATTCAACTTATATACCATCGTGTGCCATAAAAGCTGTGTTTCCTCATACACTTCAAAAACCCACATACAATGTCAGGTGGGTAGAGTGGGGCTAAAAGGTGAGCCACCACGAAAACGATTATGTCGTTCAGATTTATCTTCGTTTGATTTTAAATTGCACTGTATATTCTGTGGAGAAACATGCAATCTTAAATCTGACCCACACAACCCATCCAGGTGGAGGCCTGCCTATCTTTGTAAAACAGTAGGCCATGGTACTGGATTATCCTTCAAAGACTCAAAACTTGAAGTCTGCAATAGACGGAAAGATGCATGGGAAAACCAGGTCGAAGTAAGATTGCAAGGTGCAGTCAGTGATCTACATGCAGCAGAAGCACGTTATCATGACAACTAAGCAAGTTTATAGCCATGCTTCCACAAGCACTGATTCGGCATTTGATAAGCTTGTGGAAGACTCAGTGATGTCCATGAAAGCTATTTATTGCATGGTGGTAAAGGATGCCGCAAAGCTATCCTTGCAAATCTGCAGAAACACTTTACTGACCACTTGATTGTTTTCTCTGCTCCAGGACTTTCCAGTCTGTTAGTGCAACCCTTATGTCCCTGTTAGAAAGTCTGTCAGATGATTCCAGATTCAAACTTCCGTCAATCACTATAGGAAATACCATTACAAGTGCAGTCACAAATCAGCCAACTCCATTTCAAGTTGGACTTGGTATTACCCTTGGTAAGAAAAGCCTTATACAGCAATTTCATGATCTTGGTATTTGTTGCTCGTATGATGAAGTATTGAGATTTGAAGCATCAGCTGCAGCGGCAGCATCAAGTGAAACACGACTGACTGGTATCCATTGCAAATAATTTTGATGCCAACATCGCCTCACCAAATGGACTAAAGTCAACCCATGCTTTGGCTTTGCTGATGACACAGGTATGTCCAAACACTGAAGATAGTCAGGAAGACTCTAAAATCAAACGACTCAAGAAGGAAAATCTCAAGGATTCTATAAAACCTGGTATACCTGTCTCCTACTACAACGGTCCAAAAAAGTGTGACATGCCAGAAGAAGTTTCAGAGAAATTTGTCCTTCCTCTCAGAGTGCTGGCGCCGCAGCAAGTAATTCTTGTTTGAAGAGTGTTGCCATTACACCATCCACACCTGAGTTTTGGTGGTTTCAATACTAAGCTCACACAAATGCAGGGACAAGGTGTAAAACCTCATACCAAAGCTATGTACACACCATTGATTGACATGACTCCTTCAGACCCAACTACAATGAAAACTACAATACTAGAGGCAAGAAGATTAACAGAGAAAGCTGGCCAAGTAGCAACTATTTTCACCGCAGATCTTCAGCTTTTTTGTGTGGGTCTTAATGTGAAGTGGGCTGACCCAGAACTATTTGGTGAGAACTTCATCCTTCGACTAGAAGGAATGCACTTTCTAATGAGCTATGTTGGTGCTGTGGGGGTTCTGATGGCTGGAAGTGGGCTGGAAAAGGTGATGAAAGCTGCCTTTGGGGGTGTAACGAAAATGCTTACTGGTAAAAATTTCCCCCAGAACACCAGAGCCCTGAGAATCGTGGTTGAGCAACTGCTACATGAAATTCTGTGTAAAGTCAATACCATGGATGAACTTATGCAGCAACTAAAGGCTAGAGCATCAAGAAGTAAAACCACAAAACACTGGGTGGAGAATCTTATTATTCCAGTATTCCTGATGCTAATGTTTGTTAGAGCTGAGCAAGAAGGAGAGTGGGCCCTACATTTGTGGGCAGTAAATGAAATGATACCATACTTTTTTGCTGCAGGGCATGTTCACTATGCCCGATATGGTCTACTGTACCTACGATCAATGCAAAAGCTACATGGAGAAGTCCTAGAGAGATTTCTGAAAGGGGAACATGTCCAACGCCACAGACAGGGACTATGGAATGGTATTTGGATGGACATGTTCATAGAAACCACTTTTATGCGATATGGGCATGGACCCATGGTCTTATAGGAATAACACTGAATGAGAAAGCTGTCCATAAATGGGCAATGAGTTTGCACATCTGCAGCAGATTGATGAAGGATGTGGCAGATTTGAAGGATTCCTCACCAGTGGAGATCACCTCCCACAAGGAGGAGTTAGCATCACGAGTCAAATATGATGAAAATGACAGGCAAGTCATTAGGGAAAAGTTGCAAACTTGCATCGACCCGTTGAACACAGCAAGTCATCTTGTGAACATAGTCACTGGGCATATATGTACGGATGAAGTAAATGTACATAACGCTATTGACCTGGGAAAATCCCAGATGAAAGAATATGAAGCTAGCTGGCCAGCGGCTCAAGAAGAAAGTGTGTACAATGAAAGAGAACAAACAACAACAGTTGCTGCTGAGCAGTTTGACTCTGGACTGATATTTTCTAGGGCCCTAGCACTCATGAACTCTCGAGACATTAAGGTGGAGTACATTCTTAGCTATGAACTAGCATCCGTTCCTACGTCAATGTTTGATGAAATAACTAGAAATCTGCGTATTGCCAAGTCAAAGTCATTGCTAAAGAACAAACTTCAGGTGGAACAATCAGCTCGTGCTACAGGACAACCAGATGCTATTGTCATGGATGGCTGTGCCATACTTTGGGTTGTGCATTGGCCTAGTAAGGGGAGCGTACAAGACCTGGTGACAAATATTGTGAAACACATCACAAGTAAATTGAAAGGCAGCACTCGAGTACACATAATATTTGACCACTATTGTGAATACAGTATTAAAAGTGGAACTAGATGCTCTCGTAAAGCATAGGTTTCTAGAGAGAATCAACTGTGTCTCAGCTCTCCTCTGCCTCCTCAAGACGTTGCTCTAACTGTTACAAAAAACAAAATACAGCTCATTGATATGATTTGTGATGAACTTGTGTCTTCAGTAGCACTGCTAAATCTTCCCAACAGTTTTGTAGTCACTGGAAAATCACCAATACCTACAGAGGTATGTAGTGGATTGCAAATCATAAGACCTGACCTGAAGACAATGCACGAAGAGGCAGACATTATCATTCCTAACCAAGTAGTGTATCTGGCAAGCCTTGGATGTTGCATTATCAAAGTTATCAGTGACGACACAGATGTGTTTGTGCTATTAGTTCATTACTATGCTGACAAGAAATTGACATCAACGCTTGTCATGGAACCAACTAGTCAGGGACGCTCATCAGTTAACATTGGTTCTACAGTTGCCAAGCACCAAAGTATTGCCCTACAACTTCTTCCAGCTCATGCGTTGACTGGGTGTGACACTGTTGCATCTTACTTCGGCATTGGTAAAACGAAGGTTGTAAAAACTCTTGAGGCAGGAAATAGGTTGAACCACCTGGGTAACCCCATGGCCAGCCTAGAGGATGTCCTTTGTGAATCAGCAGCATTTGTTGCAGCATGCTATGGTCAGAAATGTCAACCTCATGAAACAATGACGACATACGCTACAAAGTATGGGTTTTCAAAACTGGACGAAAAAGTGCATGCCTACTACCAAAACTTAAAGCAATACCACCGACTAGTCAATCATTTAAGGAAAATACGAAGAGGGCTCACTTTCAGGCATGCATATGGAAAGCTGCTCTAGATGAGGAACCTCCAAAACTTGACCCATTGAAATTTGGATGGGTTAAGGATGACAGTAGTAAGTCACTCAGTGCAATTCCTCTACCACAGGATGTTCCTCTTGCACCACCAGAAGTACTCAAAACAATTCAGTGCACCTGCAGCAGTGATCAGCCTTGCTCATCTCTCAGATGTGGATGTGCATCAGTTAAGCTTCCTTGCTCTCTGTTCTGCAAATGTGGTGGGTTTGATAGGTGCTTTAATCTGATGACAAAACACAATATGGCAAACAATACTGTAGATGATGAGGAGCTCAGTGGAGATGACGATGATAGACGAGGAAGATACTTAAATATGCTACTGAATAGGAATTGCTGACATCCATTTACATTTTATAGCTTAAAACTGTCACAGTCATTATTGATTCATGCATTATATCTGTTACTTTCTGAACATACACGTTTTAATTAAAATTATCCTCAACCTAGCAGCCATTTTGAATTTCTGTGGATGCATAAAGAAAGTAGTTCACTAAAAACATGCAAATGGTTCCATAGATGTGCATGCCACTTACTAAATTGCCAACTTTCAGAATTCTCTTTTATGTTAATTAATGCAATTGAATAACAATAGTTTTGGCGGCCAATTTGAATTTCTCAAATTCCTCAAGGATGTCAAGTTGGCACCCAATGGAATATTAATCTAGACTACTTAAAGATTAAAAATCTGCCAAGAACAATTATGCGTCATGAAATTCTTGGTTCACCCCTCCTTCCACTAGACTATGGGGCTAAAACAGAAATATAAATGGGAAGAAACAACTTCAGTAGGTATGCAGTATAGTGTATTCTTAAAGTAGTTATATCAAAGGATTGTTTAATCAAACTCATTAGCAGACCCATAGCTGGGATTTGAGTCTTAAGCCTCAATTAAAAAAAAAGCACATAATTAATTTCTTAACATTCAATTTTCTGTGTTATGCCTCACACCTTCAGCCCCCCCCCCCCTCCTCCTTATATATTAGTGGGGGAACGATAGCCCCCTCTGCCTCCCCCTGCCCCCATTTCTCTGCCATTGAAGAAGTCACAATGAACAAATAAAAAAATAAATGAATAAATTTTGGTAGCAAATTACATTGAATAATAAACTGTTGTTGTTGTTGTTGTTTCATCAGTGTGGATGCCTCTGAATAATTGATTTTTCTGACTTCATCAATTCACAAATACTGATAATAAATATGGATGCTAAATTGCCGTATCTACCATTATCTTTATAAACACATAGTAATGCTTTCTTTTCTGTATTGCTTGTAAGAATCTACCTTAACTAGCACTATACATGGTTTAGCTATAGATATGTAATTATTTATAATAATTATTTGTGCTTCAATTAATTCTCATTTATTGAATATTACAATGTTTTTTCTGCCAAGAAATGTCATGATATTCAGTAAAAACACAAAATTAACAAATAAACAATGACAACAAACACTCAAAATAATTATCCATGTTTCACAACTCAAGAGTTAAGTACACATTGTGCAAAACCAATCACCCAAGGGGGCCTCTTTTATTTTGGCACATTTGAAGTGATTCCAAGTTTTACACTTGTCACATTGTATCATCTGATCGAATGAGTCAGGCCGCTGACAGGGACAGTACACTGGAATTGCAATATACTGCCATTTTGGTCGCCTCACTTCACCAGTTTGTTTTCCTTTAGGGAATGCAGTAAGTTTCTGTTTCTCAAAACAGCGAATAAGGTGGGACCTCATTTTGTTTTCATTAAAGGTAATTGTTTCAATGTTATTTCCTTTTGCTGCGTGGTAGGCAGCAGCAATGCTGAACAATCCACAGTTGTTCGAACCTGGTGATTGCTGCTGGACTGGTATGATTGTCACAAGCAAGGCTTGTTGAGATATTAGAGGTTGATATAGCTGAGTTATCTGTAGCTCAGCACTTGCTGCCAACTTTCCATTGAAACTACTGTCAAACAGATAGACTTCATTGCCTAACAGGGCAGTTGTGATCCAGTGCTGATACTCTTCTACGAAAATCTGTATAGCTATAAATAGACAAATTGGTTAAATTAGTTAGCCTAAGCAAAGGGATAACATACTGTACCTGAACTACAATCACTAGTAATAGAAGGGAAGGACTTCAATTGGATAAGTAACGTACTATAACATCCTTCGACACGTGAAAATAGCATGCGCAATAGTTTGTGAGCTGCATGCATACATGGCGGTCATTTAACATGCTTGATTTGCCTTCAATTTCTTTCTTATCTTGCTGTGTCAAACCCAAGCTTGATACCCACTCGGTACTTTCCTGCGATAACATAGTTATAATGATGCAACAGTTAAAATATAGGTATACTTTACCTCTTCTGCTCCTTTTCTATGATACCTGTGGCATGATCTCTTAGCTGGAGGAATCAGGAGATCTTGAAGCTTAGAATCATGGTCATCAGATTTGTGTTGCTTAGATTCTAAGATGTTGGACCTTACATACCACATAAGTATCACAATTACATCATGTTTAGTCATGAGTTTGAAGGTTACATTGTGTTGTCTTGCTTTTGTAGATCAATGTCGACACTGCGATCAAGCTGTGGATTTTCAGAGCAAGATATATTGACCCAATATAAAGGACATATATAAACATCATAATAAGTCTGCTTCAATCGTGCAGTAAGGCCAGTAGGCCCTGTCAAATTGTTATCTCCTGCCATACTTCACCAGTAAAACTTTGAACTGGTCAAACTAAAAAATCAAACATGACTTAAATAAATTGCATTGAGTCTGAAGAACTATGAGAATCCTGCATAATTATTGTAAGCAACCTATAAGTGTAAATGCTAGAAAAACAACGGATGATATGTGAGAGACAAATTATACATGTACACATGTATAGATTTAAAAGAAATTAAGCAACCATGATATATGTGAGACAGAAATTAAACATGCACATTTATATAGAATTAAGCGATTGTTCTATAGCTCCACTGTTCATGTCTTGCTATTTGAGATGAGATCCACATTAGGCCCACGACACGGTGACAGTTTTCCAGAGGGGGTGACCATTTTCCAGAGGGGGTGACCGTTTTCCCAATGGGGTGATCGTTTTCCCGTTAAAATAGGTCACCCGGGTGACTAATTTTACGGGGTGACTAAAATTTTATGACACCGGTGTCATAAAATTTTAGTCACCCCGTAAAATTAGTCACCCGGGTGACCTATTTTAACGGGAAAACGATCACCCCCTTGGGAATACGGTCACCCCCTCTGGAAAATGGTCACCCCCTCTGGAAAACTGTCACCGTGTAGTGGGCCTAATGTGGATCTCATCTCAAATAGCAAGACATGAACAGTGGAGCTATAGAACAATCGCTTAATTCTATATAAATGTGCATGTTTAATTTCTGTCTCACATATATCATGGTTGCTTAATTTCTTTTAAATCTATACATGTGTACATGTATAATTTGTCTCTCACATATCATCCGTTGTTTTTCTAGCATTTACACTTATAGGTTGCTTACAATAATTATGCAGGATTCTCATAGTTCTTCAGACTCAATGCAATTTATTTAAGTCATGTTTGATTTTTTAGTTTGACCAGTTCAAAGTTTTACTGGTGAAGTATGGCAGGAGATAACAATTTGACAGGGCCTACTGGCCTTACTGCACGATTGAAGCAGACTTATTATGATGTTTATATATGTCCTTTATATTGGGTCAAAATCTTGCTCTGAAAATCCACAGCTTGATCGCAGTGTCGACATTGATCTACAAAAGCAAGACAACACAATGTAACCTTCAAACTCATGACTAAACATGATGTAATTGTGATACTTATGTGGTATGTATAGGTCCAACATCTTAGAATCTAAGCAACACAAATCTGATGACCATGATTCTAAGCTTCAAGATCTCCTGATTCCTCCAGCTAAGAGATCATGCCACAGGTATCATAGAAAAGGAGCAGAAGAGGTAAAGTATACCTAATATTTTAACTGTTGCATCATTATAACTATGTTATCGCAGGAAAGTACCGAGTGGGTATCAAGCTTGGGTTTGACACAGCAAGATAAGAAAGAAATTGAAGGCAAATCAAGCATGTTAAATGACCGCCATATGCATGCAGCTCACAAACTATTGCGCATGCAATTTTCACGTGTCGAAGGATGTTATAGTACGTTACTTATCCAATTGAAGTCCTTCCCTTCTATTACTAGTGATTGTAGTTCAGGTACAGTATGTTATCCCTTTGCTTAGGCTAACTAATTAACCAATTTGTCTATTTATAGCTATACAGATTTTCTATGTAGAAGAGTATCAGCACTGGATCACAACTGCCCTGTTAGGCAATGAAGTCTATCTGTTTGACAGTAGTTTCAATGGAAAGTTGGCAGCAAGTGCTGAGCTACAGATAACTCAGCTATATCAACCTCTAATATCTCAACAAGCCTTGCTTGTGACAATCATACCAGTCCAGCAGCAATCACCAGGTTCGAACAACTGTGGATTGTTCAGCATTGCTGCTGCCTACCACGCAGCAAAAGGAAATAACATTGAAACAATTACCTTTAATGAAAACAAAATGAGGTCCCACCTTATTCGCTGTTTTGAGAAACAGAAACTTACTGCATTCCCTAAAGGAAAACAAACTGGTGAAGTGAGGCGACCAAAATGGCAGTATATTGCAATTCCAGTGTACTGTCCCTGTCAGCGGCCTGACTCATTCGATCAGATGATACAATGTGACAAGTGTAAAACTTGGAATCACTTCAAATGTGCCAAAATAAAAGAGGCCCCCTTGGGTGATTGGTTTTGCACAATGTGTACTTAACTCTTGAGTTGTGAAACATGGATAATTATTTTGAGTGTTTGTTGTCATTGTTTATTTGTTAATTTTGTGTTTTTACTGAATATCATGACATTTCTTGGCAGAAAAAACATTGTAATATTCAATAAATGAGAATTAATTGAAGCACAAATAATTATTATAAATAATTACATATCTATAGCTAAACCATGTATAGTGCTAGTTAAGGTAGATTCTTACAAGCAATACAGAAAAGAAAGCATTACTATGTGTTTATAAAGATAATGGTAGATACGGCAATTTAGCATCCATATTTATTATCAGTATTTGTGAATTGATGAAGTCAGAAAAATCAATTATTCAGAGGCATCCACACTGATGAAACAACAACAACAACAACAGTTTATTATTCAATGTAATTTGCTACCAAAATTTATTCATTTATTTTTTTATTTGTTCATTGTGACTTCTTCAATGGCAGAGAAATGGGGGCAGGGGGAGGCAGAGGGGGCTATCGTTCCCCCACTAATATATAAGGAGGAGGGGGGGGGGGGCTGAAGGTGTGAGGCATAACACAGAAAATTGAATGTTAAGAAATTAATTATGTGCTTTTTTTTTAATTGAGGCTTAAGACTCAAATCCCAGCTATGGGTCTGCTAATGAGTTTGATTAAACAATCCTTTGATATAACTACTTTAAGAATACACTATACTGCATACCTACTGAAGTTGTTTCTTCCCATTTATATTTCTGTTTTAGCCCCATAGTCTAGTGGAAGGAGGGGTGAACCAAGAATTTCATGACGCATAATTGTTCTTGGCAGATTTTTAATCTTTAAGTAGTCTAGATTAATATTCCATTGGGTGCCAACTTGACATCCTTGAGGAATTTGAGAAATTCAAATTGGCCGCCAAAACTATTGTTATTCAATTGCATTAATTAACATAAAAGAGAATTCTGAAAGTTGGCAATTTAGTAAGTGGCATGCACATCTATGGAACCATTTGCATGTTTTTAGTGAACTACTTTCTTTATGCATCCACAGAAATTCAAAATGGCTGCTAGGTTGAGGATAATTTTAATTAAAACGTGTATGTTCAGAAAGTAACAGATATAATGCATGAATCAATAATGACTGTGACAGTTTTAAGCTATAAAATGTAAATGGATGTCAGCAATTCCTATTCAGTAGCATATTTAAGTATCTTCCTCGTCTATCATCGTCATCTCCACTGAGCTCCTCATCATCTACAGTATTGTTTGCCATATTGTGTTTTGTCATCAGATTAAAGCACCTATCAAACCCACCACATTTGCAGAACAGAGAGCAAGGAAGCTTAACTGATGCACATCCACATCTGAGAGATGAGCAAGGCTGATCACTGCTGCAGGTGCACTGAATTGTTTTGAGTACTTCTGGTGGTGCAAGAGGAACATCCTGTGGTAGAGGAATTGCACTGAGTGACTTACTACTGTCATCCTTAACCCATCCAAATTTCAATGGGTCAAGTTTTGGAGGTTCCTCATCTAGAGCAGCTTTCCATATGCATGCCTGAAAGTGAGCCCTCTTCGTATTTTCCTTAAATGATTGACTAGTCGGTGGTATTGCTTTAAGTTTTGGTAGTAGGCATGCACTTTTTCGTCCAGTTTTGAAAACCCATACTTTGTAGCGTATGTCGTCATTGTTTCATGAGGTTGACATTTCTGACCATAGCATGCTGCAACAAATGCTGCTGATTCACAAAGGACATCCTCTAGGCTGGCCATGGGGTTACCCAGGTGGTTCAACCTATTTCCTGCCTCAAGAGTTTTTACAACCTTCGTTTTACCAATGCCGAAGTAAGATGCAACAGTGTCACACCCAGTCAACGCATGAGCTGGAAGAAGTTGTAGGGCAATACTTTGGTGCTTGGCAACTGTAGAACCAATGTTAACTGATGAGCGTCCCTGACTAGTTGGTTCCATGACAAGCGTTGATGTCAATTTCTTGTCAGCATAGTAATGAACTAATAGCACAAACACATCTGTGTCGTCACTGATAACTTTGATAATGCAACATCCAAGGCTTGCCAGATACACTACTTGGTTAGGAATGATAATGTCTGCCTCTTCGTGCATTGTCTTCAGGTCAGGTCTTATGATTTGCAATCCACTACATACCTCTGTAGGTATTGGTGATTTTCCAGTGACTACAAAACTGTTGGGAAGATTTAGCAGTGCTACTGAAGACACAAGTTCATCACAAATCATATCAATGAGCTGTATTTTGTTTTTTGTAACAGTTAGAGCAACGTCTTGAGGAGGCAGAGGAGAGCTGAGACACAGTTGATTCTCTCTAGAAACCTGTGCTTTACGAGAGCATCTAGTTCCACTTTTAATACTGTATTCACAATAGCGGTCAAATATTATGTGTACTCGAGTGCTGCCTTTCAATTTACTTGTGATGTGTTTCACAACATTTGTCACCAGGTCTTGTACGCTCCCCTTACTAGGCCAATGCACAACCCAAAGTATGGCACAGCCATCCATGACAATAGCATCTGGTTGTCCTGTAGCACGAGCTGATTGTTCCACCTGAAGTTTGTTCTTTAGCAATGACTTTGACTTGGCAATACGCAGATTTCTAGTTATTTCATCAAACATTGACGTAGGAACGGATGCTAGTTCATAGCTAAGAATGTACTCCACCTTAATGTCTCGAGAGTTCATGAGTGCTAGGGCCCTAGAAAATATCAGTCCAGAGTCAAACTGCTCAGCAGCAACTGTTGTTGTTTGTTCTCTTTCATTGTACACACTTTCTTCTTGAGCCGCTGGCCAGCTAGCTTCATATTCTTTCATCTGGGATTTTCCCAGGTCAATAGCGTTATGTACATTTACTTCATCCGTACATATATGCCCAGTGACTATGTTCACAAGATGACTTGCTGTGTTCAACGGGTCGATGCAAGTTTGCAACTTTTCCCTAATGACTTGCCTGTCATTTTCATCATATTTGACTCGTGATGCTAACTCCTCCTTGTGGGAGGTGATCTCCACTGGTGAGGAATCCTTCAAATCTGCCACATCCTTCATCAATCTGCTGCAGATGTGCAAACTCATTGCCCATTTATGGACAGCTTTCTCATTCAGTGTTATTCCTATAAGACCATGGGTCCATGCCCATATCGCATAAAAGTGGTTTCTATGAACATGTCCATCCAAATACCATTCCATAGTCCCTGTCTGTGGCGTTGGACATGTTCCCCTTTCAGAAATCTCTCTAGGACTTCTCCATGTAGCTTTTGCATTGATCGTAGGTACAGTAGACCATATCGGGCATAGTGAACATGCCCTGCAGCAAAAAAGTATGGTATCATTTCATTTACTGCCCACAAATGTAGGGCCCACTCTCCTTCTTGCTCAGCTCTAACAAACATTAGCATCAGGAATACTGGAATAATAAGATTCTCCACCCAGTGTTTTGTGGTTTTACTTCTTGATGCTCTAGCCTTTAGTTGCTGCATAAGTTCATCCATGGTATTGACTTTACACAGAATTTCATGTAGCAGTTGCTCAACCACGATTCTCAGGGCTCTGGTGTTCTGGGGGAAATTTTTACCAGTAAGCATTTTCGTTACACCCCCAAAGGCAGCTTTCATCACCTTTTCCAGCCCACTTCCAGCCATCAGAACCCCCACAGCACCAACATAGCTCATTAGAAAGTGCATTCCTCCTAGTCGAAGGATGAAGTTCTCACCAAATAGTTCTGGGTCAGCCCACTTCACATTAAGACCCACACAAAAAAGCTGAAGATCTGCGGTGAAAATAGTTGCTACTTGGCCAGCTTTCTCTGTTAATCTTCTTGCCTCTAGTATTGTAGTTTTCATTGTAGTTGGGTCTGAAGGAGTCATGTCAATCAATGGTGTGTACATAGCTTTGGTATGAGGTTTTACACCTTGTCCCTGCATTTGTGTGAGCTTAGTATTGAAACCACCAAAACTCAGGTGTGGATGGTGTAATGGCAACACTCTTCAAACAAGAATTACTTGCTGCGGCGCCAGCACTCTGAGAGGAAGGACAAATTTCTCTGAAACTTCTTCTGGCATGTCACACTTTTTTGGACCGTTGTAGTAGGAGACAGGTATACCAGGTTTTATAGAATCCTTGAGATTTTCCTTCTTGAGTCGTTTGATTTTAGAGTCTTCCTGACTATCTTCAGTGTTTGGACATACCTGTGTCATCAGCAAAGCCAAAGCATGGGTTGACTTTAGTCCATTTGGTGAGGCGATGTTGGCATCAAAATTATTTGCAATGGATACCAGTCAGTCGTGTTTCACTTGATGCTGCCGCTGCAGCTGATGCTTCAAATCTCAATACTTCATCATACGAGCAACAAATACCAAGATCATGAAATTGCTGTATAAGGCTTTTCTTACCAAGGGTAATACCAAGTCCAACTTGAAATGGAGTTGGCTGATTTGTGACTGCACTTGTAATGGTATTTCCTATAGTGATTGACGGAAGTTTGAATCTGGAATCATCTGACAGACTTTCTAACAGGGACATAAGGGTTGCACTAACAGACTGGAAAGTCCTGGAGCAGAGAAAACAATCAAGTGGTCAGTAAAGTGTTTCTGCAGATTTGCAAGGATAGCTTTGCGGCATCCTTTACCACCATGCAATAAATAGCTTTCATGGACATCACTGAGTCTTCCACAAGCTTATCAAATGCCGAATCAGTGCTTGTGGAAGCATGGCTATAAACTTGCTTAGTTGTCATGATAACGTGCTTCTGCTGCATGTAGATCACTGACTGCACCTTGCAATCTTACTTCGACCTGGTTTTCCCATGCATCTTTCCGTCTATTGCAGACTTCAAGTTTTGAGTCTTTGAAGGATAATCCAGTACCATGGCCTACTGTTTTACAAAGATAGGCAGGCCTCCACCTGGATGGGTTGTGTGGGTCAGATTTAAGATTGCATGTTTCTCCACAGAATATACAGTGCAATTTAAAATCAAACGAAGATAAATCTGAACGACATAATCGTTTTCGTGGTGGCTCACCTTTTAGCCCCACTCTACCCACCTGACATTGTATGTGGGTTTTTGAAGTGTATGAGGAAACACAGCTTTTATGGCACACGATGGTATATAAGTTGAATCTTCATCCAGGTGGGATTGAAGACTTTCATATAGATTGTCACCACGCTGATGACTGGCAGCAATAATGCTCCTGATCCTCGGTGCTCCAGATGTAATAAACTTTTCTGACTGCTTACCACACTTTAAAAAAACAATTCGACATCATCTTCAGCTACTTCTACTTCTGGATAGAATAATAGGATATTATAATGCTATTTGGTCAAAGTAAAAGCATGCATCCAAAGACTAAGAAAATGTATTTATTCTTAAATCATACCTGCCTCCTGCTAGCTTGTGTATAGACTAATGAACTTGTTCAAGTTTGTTTCAAAGACAAGATGACAACAAACTACTGTCAAAATATCTTGTTCAAATGTAGTTTAGCTAAATCATGAAATCTTAATTTTTAGCTAGTAGCTAGATATATTCAAGCTTTTCAGACATGACTCATCACAGCCATCAATATTGATATATTTCATCTGCTTAAACCACTAGCTAGAACAAAACAAAACAATAACAAAACCATGCTATTATGCTAAAAAAAAAAGTAAACAAAACGTAATAAAGTTAATGAGTGCCAGCAACACATCCCAAGATGGTCATTTCTCTGCTGTACCACCTTAAAGCCTCTGTAGAAGATAGTGGGTGGAAGGGGAAAAAAATAACTAAGAATAAATTAGTTAACCTAGGCACACTGGCACATACCCTCAAATGTGGACATGGAGACTGGACAGCCCTCCCTCAATGGCATTGTCATGTGACTGTGTTAAGCTACTACAAGAAATAGAATTGTTGTAGCTAGCTAAAACAGGGAGTAATTCCCTTTGACACCGCAATAACTTTGAAAATATATGTACTTATACATTATTAATCCACTCTGACATACCTTCAGATAGGACATAATTATATAATTCACTATGCATCAGTTATAGAGACATCTATTCACAGATACATAGTTCTATGTGGAAAACTAGCTACATGAACAGCCTTACAAAAATTAATGTATGATGTAAAATGTTGGCCAAAAGTTGTTGTTGTTGTTGTAGTTGTTGTTGTTGTTTGGGGGGGGGGGGGGGGGAGACAAGGCTCTCCCAGATATTACACCCCCCTCCCCTTAGCTTACTTTCGCTATATACGTCCTCAGGAATGTAATTTGACTAGCTAGCTACTTATTATTATTATTATTATTATTTTGATTATTATTATTAGCTTTACAACCATATGATAATACAGGTATTGAAGTGTGATGAATAAGTTTTTGAGGTTGAGGGTCAAACTCTAAGCTCTAGAACTGCCAGAAAAATGATACAAAAATAAAACAAAACAAAAGTAAACAAGAGCAAAAATTAATTCAAGAGTTAGGTGGTAGAGTAATGTTGATATTGGAGGTATGACAGTTTGAGAAGGGTAGAGAGAGCTGAA
>WLWD01003318.1_pt1 | contig 38012 bp, 28 predicted proteins | sample 6712731 | NCBI WGS metagenome assembly WLWD01 (sample SAMN12718690, study PRJNA576275) | sponge metagenome | isolation source: marine sponge | host: Mycale hentscheli | place: New Zealand: South Island, Marlborough, Capsize Point | collected 2014-11-01 | reverse complement strand
ACTGATACCAAGGAGAACAAGCATCACTGATACCAAGGAGAACAAGCATCACTGATACCAGGGAGAACAAGCATCACTGATACCAAGGAGAACAAGCATCACTGATACCAAGTAGAACAAGCATCACTGATACCAGGGAGAACAAGTATCACTGATACCAGGGAGAACAAGCATCACTGATACCAGGGAGACACAAGCATCACTGATAACCAAGGGAGAAACAAGCATCACTGATACCAAGGAGAACAAGATTCACTGATACCAGGGAGAACAAGTATCACTGATACCAGGGAGAACAAGCATCACTGATACCAAGGAGAACGAACAAGCATCACTGATACCAGGGAGAACAAGCATCACTGATACCAAGGAGAACAAGCATCACTGATACCAGGAAGAACAAGCATCACTGATACCAAGGAGAACAAGCATCACTGATACCAAGGAGAACAAGCATCACTGATACCAAGGAGAACAAGCATCACTGATACCAAGGAGAACAAGCATCACTGACACCAGGGAGAACAAGCATCACTGATACCAGGGAGAACAAGCATCACTAATACCAAGGAGAACAAGCATCACTGATACCAAGGAGAACAAGTATCACTGAGACCAGGGAGAACAAGCATCACTGATACCAAGGAGAACAAGCATCACTGATACCAAGGAGAACAAGTATCACTGAGACCAGGGAGAACAAGTATCACTGAGACCAGGGAGAACAAGCATCACTGATACCAGGGAGAACAAGCATCACTGATACCAAGGAGAACAAGCATCACTGATACCAAGGAGAACAAGTATCACTGAGACCAGGGAGAACAAGCATCACTGATACCAGGGAGAACAAGCATCACTGATACCAGGGAGAACAAGCATCACTGATACCAGGGAGAACAAGCATCACTGATACCAGGGAGAACAAGCATCACTGATACCAGGGGAAACAGCATCACTGCTACCAGGGAGAACAAGGCATCACTGATAACAAGAGACCAAGCAATCACTATACCAGGGAGAAGGAGACCAAGCATCACTGATACGGGAGAACAAGCATCAAATGATACCAGGGAGAACAAGCATCACTGGATACCAAGGAGAGGGAAACAAGCATCACTTGATACCAAGGAGACAAACTCATGTACCAAGGAGAACAGCATCACTGATACCAAGGAGAACAAGCATCACTGATACCAAGGAGAACAAGCATCACTGATACCAGGGAGAACAAGCATCACTGATACCAGGGAGAACAAGCATCACTGATACCAGGGAGAACAAGCATCACTGATACCAAGGAGAACAAGCATCACTGATACCAAGGAGAACAAGCATCACTGATACCAGGGAGAACAAGCATCACTGATACCAGGGAGAACAAGCATCACTGATACCAGGGAGAACAAGCATCACTGATACCAAGGAGAACAAGCATCACTGATACCAAGGAGAACAAGCATCACTGATACCAGGGAGAACAAGCATCACTGATACCAGGGAGAACAAGCATCACTGATACCAGGGAGAACAAGCATCACTGATACCAAGGAGAACAAGCATCACTGATACCAAGGAGAACAAGCATCACTGATACCAGGGAGAACAAGCATCACTGATACCAGGGAGAACAAGCATCACTGATACCAGGGAGAACAAGCATCACTGATACCAAGGAGAACAAGCATCACTGATACCAAGGAGAACAAGGGAAAGTTGATAATTTTAGCTTCCACAATGGTAGCACTTTTATTTAATTTTCATTGTTTCACATTTAATCTACAATTGGATTTCACGAACACCCCAATCCCCTATTGTATACATACTTCGGATAATCGACGTTCCACTGTATTTCATTGTAAAGTTTAGACCACATAGTGTGAAAAAGACGTCAAGTTTACTGAACACCAAAGTAGGATGAAAAAACAAAACAAAAACAAAACAAAAGAACAACAACAAAAGACATAAAAAAAAGCAAACAAACAAAAAACATGATCAATTTTTCTATGTACCATTTGCTATTTATAAACACCAACAGGACATTAATATTTTAAGAATTTAGCCTTTGGTTCCCAGGAATAAGTAACTTTACTTAAGTTCTAAAGTACAATCACTGAACCACCACATGCACTTCTATCCACTACCATGTTACACATAAGCCAGCATGAATTCAACAACAATACTGCACCTACCTCCTCTTCCTCGACCTGCAGACAGACAAACATACAGAGAGAGAGGACAAGAGAGAGAGAGAGACAATTCAAATTGATTACTTAAAACATTCCACATACATGGAGAAATATATTGTACTTTATTAAAATATACATGTACGTAGTACCGCTAGGATATTATATAAAACTTAAAATTTCTGAAATTTAGACGAATAATTGAAGACACTAGACAACACATTAATCATTGAAGACACTACATTATTTACGCATTATAAATATTGGTAGACAAAAACAAACAAACAAACAAACAAACAAAAAAAAACAATAGCACCAAACTACCTAGTAGTAATGTGTTCTGTGCGTGCATGTGTGTGTGTGTGTGTGTGTGTGCATGCATGTGTGTGTGTGTGTGCGTGCGTGTGTGCATGTGTGTAAGTGCAACATGTCCAATGCCAGGTCTGGTCAAGTGACTCCAGCTCACTGTCATCTCTATGCTAAAGCAAGCTGACATTCCAGGTTTAAGGGGAAAAAAAAGCTTTGTACAAATTAATTGGAATTATACTCCAAATTTTGTTCACAGCCATTGCATAAATTCTCCTAATTGTTGCCACTAGTAACGGCATAACAACCAGAACTGTCAGGGACAGAAAAAATGCAAACAAAGAAATTAACATTTAAAGCAACAACCTCTGCCAGTCTGATTCTGCATGAAATATACAACTACGACATGCCACCATTGAATGTCTTTGAAATAATTACTGCATCCGCCACATGCAAAGATCGAGGAATCCTTTGCAAGAGGATCATCTTTCAATATATAAAAATATTACACAATGGAGGCAACAGAAAGACTGACAACCATCATGCCAAAGTATTCCACCCACTCCTATTTAGGAAACAATAGGAAACAACCGACACCATCGTACAGCTGCCTGCACGTCCACTTACTAGTATAAGGCTCTGGAGTAATGACAGAATAGTTCCCCCTTTTAATTGAAATACAGAAACAAATTAACTTAGTCACATAAATAAACAAAAGTCATGGGATCTGATATAATATCCTTTCACTGTCTTCATCACTATTTGAGGAGAGGGGGGGGGGGGGGGGGGGGAAGGTCTATCAGCAAAGCCGTACAACATCAATTAGATACAGAAAGGTCCGGGGACAAAATTCAAGTGAATTACATAGTCCTCAGACCCAATGGGCTGCCTCAAGGCATATAGCTACAGTATGTACACTACATGCCCAGGAGAGCATTGAAAAATAGTTCCAGCATTCAGACAAGGTTGGTTATGCAAACCACACCCCAGAAAGCCTGTTTGGAAAGGGACTTAAATGGATAAATGGTCTCTTAAACATTTACGAAAAAATAAATAAATAAATAAAAAAATAAAAAAAAAAATAAATAAATAAAACAAGGGGCTAATAGAGTGGCACTCACATACATGTACTGTACATCTGGAAACTGCACTATGACAACAAAACAAATATGCAGCGAATTTGGGATCTTTTTTTCCATGTAGCCACTTCAAATAAATTCATTCACAAAACTATAAACCACAGTGAGTTTCTCTCCTTTGTAGAAGTGACTAAGAATGGACTAATTGACTAGTAACATTGATGTTTAAAGTGGAGGAGACAGCATCTTAGACATGCTTTTATTGATAAAATTGATAGTTTCCAAGGAGGTAATAAGTAAATACTGTATGTGGCAAAAAATTGAGAAGAATTTGAAAGTAGTTGTGTACTATGCTTTCTTGATGGTTCGAGCCCCCCCCCCCCCCTGGTGTTACACCTGACACCACCAGCACCATAGCAACCAGACTGTTACACAAGTGTATACCAATACTACTTGAGAAAAATAACAAATTTTGATTTGCACTCAGATAGAATAAATATACAGTGCTTCCGGCTTATAGAGTGGATTTTTTTTTGCTTTTTGGTTAAGGTTGCTAATTCTGCTATAATTTCTCAAGTATGTGTAATAGAAAGCTAAAAATTTGTATTATTATACATTAATGTCACATTAACATACAGACAAAACAATTTTGTGGGTTTGTGGTTATTTTTGTGGTTATAGGTGATGGAACTGGGAGCTTCAAGACAGTGAATTTGGAAGTGTTTAAGCTGAAAAAAGAGAAATTATTTTATCTATAACTTGGTATACTGATACCTTACTACCTGAAGTTTCATATGAGCCTGATTTTGTGGGCACACGAAATTTGAATCTCGAAATATTTTAAATTTTAAGAAAAAAGTGTTTAAGCCAGGATTTTTTTAATTTATTGAGTTATATCTCTAAAAATTTGACACATGATGTAAAATTGCCTTAAAATTATTACGTATAACTTTGGTAGCTATACCTTGAAAATTAAGTGAGTTGTGACTGTTTTTCACCAAAAAAAAATTTACGCACGGTAAGGGTCAGCAAATGATGACGTTTAGAGCGGGTTGTGGGCCTTTAGTACACGTAAGCGCGACGTCACAAAACAGCGCATGCGTATTTGTGTCATAAAGGCACGAGGGCGCCAGTTTACCGCTAATTGTTGCACGGGTATGGCTGATTTAGCTACGGTTGTATCTCAGGCCTTAGGTATCAAGTTTTACTACTGCTACTGCCTATCACGGCCAGCGTTTAAGCTGCCGTCTGGAGTTGCACAACCCGTAGGACTCCAACTGCATCGCCCTGATGTTGTCAGAATTCCGAATGCTGGGAGCCTTGGGAGTATTAAACTCCTTCAGCTTTTCTTCAGCTCGGGAGCCTTGGGAGTATTAAACTCCTTTAGTTTTTCTTCAGCTCTTGAAAAAAAGGACCTCTTGGATAGGCTTGGCTCTAAGTTAGTAATACCAGCCAACAATTCTGACTGACTTCGACTTCGCTTACTGTTGCTAGTAGAACGATGAGAATCCATACAGCCGCTTGCAGTTAGGGAAAGTCCTGTCTTACCGCTCAGGGAAATAACCGTTCGACCTTAGCTCGTTAACTAGCTACGTTTAATGACGAACTACCGCAAAATCTTGACGTCAACAAAAATGGTGTAAAATATATTAGAGTGAATGAGAAAAGTGCTGTTCTCCATTTTCCATTCTCTAAACAGGCAATTTTACTATTGCAAACATTATTGGGACGATGAAGAAAAGGTATGTGTATGTTAAATGACTGTAGTGAGGGTCTATACAGTAGTTTAAAAAAATCCACTTTAAGTTGGAAGTACTGTATGTATGTATGTGTATTTCTCAAGATAATTTATAACTCTGCCGCTAAACCTATTGCTACACTAGACAAGCACATCACTACAGTGGTCATGCAATAGATAGTACATTCACTATCCTGTGGAATATTTCACTTGCCACGTGTGGATGTCAACATGGAGGACACAGTCTAGCACTCGAAACACCTCATATTGAAATATATATATACATGCACATATGTAAAGTAGAACTTATCAATTATCCGAAAACTTCGCCAAACACCCAAAATCTAATAGAAACACGTGAAGACTCGAATAATTGCATGACCACACCCCTTCATTAGTGCTTTAATAATACATTTATGGTGTTCAGTTATCTGAATATTTCAGTTAACACAGATACATATGTACAGCTAAGTGTACATATGTATGCTGCACAAGTTCTGTACACACAATCAAACTAAGTTAGTTGACCAACAATTGGTAATTGCATACATACAGTAAGTCAACAATATCCCTTACAAAAATAGATATGTGCTGCATGTATGCCACATTTATAATGCATTCATTGCAACACATGTGCATATTGCACTTGTGCGTAAAATGTAAGCAAAATGCACTTAACTGCAGCATGTGCCCTGCATGTATGCACAAGGAGAGTAGCATGCACACATGTAGTTTACACATGTGTCACATATATTTGCCTTGCATGTGTGCACAGTTTTATGTGCCACATGCATGTTAGGTGCACATGTGCATGTCACTACTATGCCACATGAATGTCAAGTAGATGTGTGCATGTTGCTACTCTGCCACATGCATGTCAAGTACACATGTGCATGTTGCTACTATGTCACATGCATGTCAAATACACATGTGCATGTCACTACTATGTCACATGCATGTCAAGTACACATGTGCATGTTGTTACTCTGCCACATGCATGTCAAGTACACATGTGCATGTTGCTACTCTGCCACATGCATGTCAAGTACACATGTGCATGTTGCTACTATGTCACATGCATGTCAAATACACATGTGCATGTCACTACTATGCCACATGCATGTCAAGTACACATGTGCATGTTGCTACTCTGCCACATGCATGTCAAGTACACATGTGCATGTTGCTACTCTGCCACATGCATGTCAAGTACACATGTGCATGTTGCTACTATGCCACATGAATGTCAAGTAGATGTGTGCATGTTGCTACTCTGCCACATGCATGTCAAGTACACATGTGCATGTCACTACTATGCCACATGCATGTCAAGTACACATGTGCATGTTGCTACTCTGCCACATGCATGTCAAGTACACATGTGCATGTTGCTACTATGCCACATGAATGTCAAGTAGATGTGTGCATGTTGCTACTCTGCCACATGCATGTCAAGTACACATGTGCATGTCACTACTATGTCACATGCATGTCAAATACACATGTGCATGTCACTACTATGCCACATGCATGTCAAGTACACATGTGCATGTTGCTACTCTGCCACATGCATGTCAAGTACACATGTGCATGTTGCTACTATGCCACATGAATGTCAAGTAGATGTGTGCATGTTGCTACTCTGCCACATGCATGTCAAGTACACATGTGCATGTCACTACTATGCCACATGCATGTCAAGTACACATGTGCATGTTGCTACTATGCCACATGCATGTCAAGTACACATGTGCATGTTGCTACTATGCCACATGAATGTCAAGTAGATGTGTGCATGTTGCTACTCTGCCACATGCATGTCAAGTACACATGTGCATGTCACTACTATGTCACATGCATGTCAAATACACATGTGCATGTCACTACTATGCCACATGCATGTCAAGTACACATGTGCATGTTGCTACTCTGCCACATGCATGTCAAGTACACATGTTCAGTCCTATTATGCCCACAGTAAGCAAGTACACAGTCGAATGGTTGCTACTATGTCAATGCATGTCAAATAACATGTGCATGTCACTACTATTTGCCACATGAATTGTCAAGTACACATGTGCATGTGCTACTCTGCCACATGCAGTCAAGGAACATGTTCACTGTCGCATACTATTGCCACATGAATGTCAGAGTACACAGTGCATGTCACTACTATGTCACATTGAATGTGTCAAAGTACAATGTGCATGTGTTACTATGTCACATGCATGTCAAATACACATGTTCATGTCGTACTAGCCCACATTGAATTGTCAAGTACACATGGCATGTTGCTACTATTTTCAATGCATGTCAAATACACAGGTCATGTCGCTACGATGCCAAATGCATGTCAGTACCACATGTGCATGTTGTACTATGCTACATGCATTCAAGCTACACATGTGATATTGCTACTAGGCCACAGCATGTCAAATACACATGTGCATATTGCTTACTATTGCTACATGCATGTCAAATACACATGTGAATATTGATTACTTGCCACATGCAGCAAATACACATGTGCATATGCTACTCTGCCACATTGCATGTCAAATACACTGTGCATATTGCTACTATGTCACATGCATATCAAACATTATGTGCATTGTTGCTATTGTGCATGTGCATGTTAATTTACCCACGATACCATATGTTATCGACCCTTACCAAATCTCATTTACATTAATGTTATTCATACCCACTCAAACCCAATGCATGTATCATCGTGCGTCATACATAAGTACTGTACTCTAGTTCTTACTTATAACTTTTCATAAAGGCAATAGTATTCGCTTAAGTGTGTGCGCTCCCACTTCCTGACTCATACCAGCTCTACAGCGACGGCAGAGTACCAACATCTACCAGGCAGACATGCAGCACATGTACCACCCCTACCAGACATCTACCAGGCAGAGATGCAGCACATGTACCACATCTACCAGGCAGACATGCAGCACATGTACCACATCTACCAGGCAGACATGCAGAAATATACCATAGTGCTTGTGTGCCACATACACAAAAATTGAAACGCGCCACAGGCATGCAGCATGCAAGTAGAAGGGTGCACAACTCATGAGTGGCATACATGCCACTGCGCATGTATAGCATACAAGAGAATGCACACATGTGGCATGCTTTCTTGTGCACACATGCATCCCTCATATGCACATATGTGGCACATGTGAGGCGCTGTTTCAATTTTTCTGTATGCAGCATACATGCTTGATAGCAGCATTACGCCTGCAGCACATGTGCTGCATATGTACATGATGAGTGCAGTAAGGCAGCACGAATGTGTGCAGCATGCATACAACATTTTTGTTAGGGATGCCAACTACAACGACAATAATTATACAGTTAAAAAATAAAATAAATTAAGGCTACGTATTATGTATTATAAGTAACACGTCACACATTACACAAGGGACTCTCTTCTCCTGTGCAGAATAAGGAATGAAATTCAGTACAACTCATACGATAGCAGAACATAATTTTGTATGTGCTCAACACTGTAAATGGGGAATAGTTGGAATATTTAAAATTACTGAGTAAGTCCCCAAGTATATGTTTCAACCTATTCAGTAATTACCACAATGGTTCCACATATGTGACCGTCTATAGGAAAACCAGGCACAACGCGGCACCCTTCGAAAATTTTTTTTTTGCACTTACAGAGTTGTCGGCGTCCAGATATTGAGCTCTCCAAGTTTTATCGTCGTAGCTTAAGTCGTTCCCACTATAATAGACCTAACCGTTCCCTTCCGTAGGCTTGAAACAATACATTTTTAAGAAATCGATCGATCTTTTCTCGATTTTACGCACGCCGCGTTGTGCCCGGTTTTCCTGTAGACGGTCACATATGATACCCTGGGGAAAAGTATACAGGTAAAATAACCTCAAACAGCCAGCTTATCGTATTACATGTAACATTACAAGTACACATAATTCCAGATTAGGACAAATTAAATATAATAAATATGTATACATTATGTACCAAATAAGCCAAATGGGCATTATCTAGAAGCCACTCTTGGTAGTAAGAGATAATCTCAGTGCACATGTACGTATGTTAAGGAAAGAATAGAAGTGTGGGTAATGGAGAATACTTTCTGATATGACTTGTATACAACACTGTGCTGAAAATTAGGTTATTATACATAAGTGGTGCAAAACGTGCTATATATATATATATATAATATATATACATAAGATTGGATAGATAAATACAATACAGAGGTTGGAACTTACATAGATTAAATGGGTGTGGGGGGCAGTAATAGTATTTACATAGATTAAATGGGTATTTCCTGGAAATATGTATCATAAGTGCCGAGATGATCTCACATTGATAATTGCATTTAGTCAGTGATGATCTTATTTTTTTTTGCATTTGTACTTCCAACTATGACCCTAAAAATCAATAAGGATGCAGCTAAAAAAAGTAAAACGACAAAAGGGGGTGTGTCATGGTAAGCGAGCATGTCTGTGTGTGTCTGTATGTGGTACACCACAAGTAGTTAAAGTACTTCCTGATGATGGCTTCAAGCTTATAGGACATACTTATTAAAAATAAAATAATGTAAAAAGTGGGTGTGTCATGGTAGAGATAGTGTAGTATTAACTTACACATGTATATTAGTAACAGAAATGCAATTTTAAAAAGGGGGTGTGTCTGGGCAGTTTAGTAGTTAAAAAAACAAAACAAAAAAAACCATTAATGTTTCCCCAGCACGCAGCTGGCTGTTGCGGTTGGGTTATTGGATGTCACTTAATGGGGTTCAATTGTGTACCGAGATACATGTATATATATATATACTAGTGATGTGCTTGAGCACAAATGGTGAGCGAGCCTGTACACAAACGAAACACTTCAAAGTAATTTATCAGTCCATTTCTAACTGTATAAGTACTTACTATAGCTGTTGTGACCATTATATACTTTAGCAACAAATACACATTTACTTTCTTACCTCAATTTCCCGAGTACTGGTATTATCTGTAGACTCTAATATAGCATTCTGACTATCTGAATTACCAGTAGCTCTTGACAATAAGCGTTCACAGCTACTATAAACAGCCGAGTTTTTTAAATTATGTCTGGGACCTGGTCTCAATACCATAGTAACCTTTCTCCACAACACTTTGCGACCATCAAGAAAAAAAACAAGAAGTTCTAAAGAATTACTGCACAGTGTTGAGTCTAACAGTAAGTTTTTAAGACCTAAGTGTGTCTTGTGGCATTCAGAAACAACCCAGTACAAAGGGGTAAACAATTAAATTTCCTTGAATGATACGGGATTGCTAAATCGAAAGATTCAGTTTAGTGGAGGTATGGGAAGGGACAGACCATGAAGCAAATATAAAAATGGGAGGGTCAGGTACAAAATGACATACGTACGTCCACACATATATATATAAACAAATATCCCCAATTGTGTTACCCCAGATAGTGTCTCGCTCGCTTGCCAATTATTTAACAACAACTTCTTAACATTCACTAATTTTGGCAATGGTTCAAATACATAAAAAAATAAATAAATAAATAAAAAACCTCAAATAACCACTAAAACGTTCTACAATCACTGGTGTGACATTGTTACTATAAACACACACACGCACACATATACAGGGATTTTCTCCCCACCCAAAAACGGTCCCCCCCCCCCTTGAAAAATACGACATTCATTGTGATATTGGGCACATTTTCACTTCATCAATACCACGGAATGAGAAGGCCACCCTGAAATATCACAAAGTTGATTTGACCTCTCTAGTTTGGTTCCTATTTTCATGACATGCGATATGAGTGTGCAGATCCCTACACTAATATGTATCTACGTAATCAACTATGTACGTAGTATTTACGTAATAACATTTTTTAAAAATTGCATAATTTACTCAGCAGTCACCACATGATTGTAGAGGGGTTTGTCACTTTGAATCATTCCATTTTTCCCGTCTGAACCACAGTCAAAATGATTGAACGTAAATATTCGTAACTTACATGTAATCTCTATACCTAATTAGTATTTAGTTTTGGAGGGTGTGTCATGGAAATATGTGCATACTATCAATGCCACCTGGGTGATCGTGATCTATTGCATGCAGCTAATGATCTTACTCATTTCTGTCTGTACTTTAAGTGACTGTGGTTCTTCCAATCACGATCCAATAAAGTTAACAGGATGCAAGCTTAAAAATAGTAAATAGTAAAAAGGGGGTGTGTCAGGGTAAGAAGATTTAGTGAAGTGAGTGTATCTATGAGTGTCTATGTATGTGTGGTGAACCACAAGTAGTAGGCACTTCCTGATGGTGACTTTGAGTATATAGGATATGCTATTTAAAAATGGAATAAAGTAAAAAAGTGGGTGTGTCATGGTAAGAAGTAGTAACAACATATAAATGTCTACGTCAGTAGGTAGTGGTATAGAAAATTACTTTTTTTAAAAGGGGGTGTGTCAGGGTAGCATGCTATGATCATATTCTTTAGTCTTGTTGCATGCACTTACAAGAATCTTCATCATGGTCCTAAAAATTAATAGGATGCAGCAAAAAAACACAAACAAAAACAACGTAAATTACTGAAAGGGGGTGTGTCATGGTAAGAGGTAGTAAATGCAATTATGATGGAATGATTTTTATCTCTGTCTGTTAGTGACTTAGTGCGGTACACCACAAGTAGTCATAGGTACTTCCTGACGGCAACTTCGGAGTTTATAGGATATACTTTTTTTTAAATATAATGTAAAAAATGGGTGTGTCATGATCAAAAGTAGTAATATAACTAGTGGTATAGGAATTACAATTTTAAAAAGGATGTGTGTCAGGGGTAAAAGTAGTTTTAAATACATTAACGCTTCTGTTTTTCCTGCACTACTGGTTGTTGCGGTTCTCAGTTTATTGGATGTTATTATTTAGTTGGCTTCAATTATGCATATAGATATATGTGCATCATATGTAGGTTAACAACTACTTAAATGTTCAGTCACTTTGGTAGTGGTTCAAACTTATGGAATCAAAATATAATAATTTAAAGTAACTATAGTAAACACTCGCTGTAACTGTTTGAATTGAAAACTACAACAACAACAAAACAGTACACGTTATTTGAACGTTTCTTTGTGATATTCTTTAGCTAAGTAGTAGCTGTAACTCACAATGCTTTCCAGTAGAAATGGAACTCCGGTAGGTTTTCAAGTTAAACTGCACCCGTGAAAGAATTCAAAATGATTAAAAATTCAATTTCTAGGGTGATACGGGTAATGATCGATAAAACAGAGGATTCTGTTTAGTGAAGTTTGGGACGGGATCGACTACCGAACTAACACAAAAATGCCAGGGTCAAAGTACAAAAATGACATACGTATGTCCAAACTTATAAACAAATATCCCCAATTTTCAATCGAGTTACCCCTGATAGTGTCTCAATCACTTGCCAATTATATATACATGTTAATAACAACTGCTTAACATTCACTAATTTTGGTAATGGTTCAAATACATAAAAACAAAAAATAATAAAAAAAACAAAAAAAAACACAACTCAAATAACCACTAAAACGCTCTACATTCACTGATGTGACATTGTTACTATAAACATACATACAGGGATTTCTCCCCACCCGAAAGCGGTCTCCCTCCCACCCCTGAAAAATACGACATTCATTGTGGAAAAATGGAATAAAGTAAAAAAGTGGGTGTGTCATGGTAAGAAGTAGTAACAACATATAAATGTCTACGTCAGTAGGTAGTGGTATAGAAAATTACAATTAAAAAAGGAGGTGTGTCAGGGTAGCATGCTATGATCATATTCTTTAGTTTTGTTGCATGCTCTTACAAGAATCTTCATCATGGTCCTAAAAATTAATAGGAGGCAGAAAAAAAAAAAAAAAAAAAAAGTAAATTGCTGACAGGGGGTGTGTCATGGTAAGAGGTAGTTAAAATGCAATTTAGATGGAATGATTTTTATCTCTGTCTGTTAGTGACTTAGTGCTGTACACCACAACAAGTTACTTCCTGACGGCAACTTCGGAGTTTATAGGGTATACTTTTTAAAATTATTTAGCGCTACAGTTTTTCCTGCACAACTAGTTGTTGCGGTTCTCAGTTTATTGAATGTTAGTATTTAGTTGGTTTCAATTATGTATAGATATGTGCATCATATGTAGGTTAACAACTTCTTAAACGTTCAGTCACTTTGGTAGTGGTTCAAACTTATGGAATCAAAATATAATAATTTAAAGTAACTACTAAAACCCGTCTACAATCCGCAGTGACAGATAAATTATTGATATAAAATCATGCCACTTTAGAAACGTTAGTACATACTCGAATAATTCTGTCTCATGACCTGGAATATGATGGTAAGCAGATCTCTATAAAGGTTACTTTTAATATTAATACTATCATGTGCATCTACGTAAGCATAATTAACCTTCTTCATTTACTTTCCATTAAAAATAAATATAAAATGATGCTGCGAAGAATGAGGAGGTAGAGAAAGGTAACTTACTGGGACCCTTCATACCGGGTACTTTTCCTTCACTCCAAATCAACCAGTTGGGACAATCCCGAAGAAACACTAGCTGGGAAAATGGAGGGTTATTACAGACCTCTCATATCAGGCGGGAAAGAGTGTCAATGATGCAATTAACAAGAACTTGTGCTCATTAACATATGTGTCTGTACACGATGTAGCAAACAGAGCTGTGGTGGGCAAAGGGTCATTAATTTGCAAAATTTGACATCAAGTCTGCATACAGGCTTGTCCCAGTAAGACCACAAGACAGGAAGTGGCTGGGGATGCAATGGAAAGGCAGAGTCTATGTGGACTGCATGCTGCTATTCGGGCTTCGATCAGCCCCCAAAATAATTAATGCTTTGGCTGACGCTCTAGAGTGGATAATTGGGAAGGAGGGCGTGGACCACATATTCCATTACCTTGATGACTTCGCGGTAGTAGGCCCCCCAAACTCAGGAACCTGCCAGAGATGTCTAGACCTCCTGACGACCACATGTGCAGAGCTTGGGGTCCCCCTCGCACCAGAAAAGCAAGAAGGCCCCAGTACCACGCTAACATTCCTGGGCATTGAGATTGACACGGTTCGTCAGGAGCTGAGACTGCCGCAGGACAAGTTGAAATGATTGATTGAACTTGTCCATAACTGGGCTAGAAAGAAGTCCTGCACACATCCCGAAGAAACACCAGCTGGAGTCATTAGTTGGTACTCTACAGCATGCATGCATGGTCACACAGCACACAACCAGTTCCTGACGTGTCAGATGTTATTTCCAGCACGCCCTTCAAGCTGTCCCGTATTAGCGCTGATCCATTCCAGTGTGTGGCAAACAGTTGCCACCACCCCATGTCTGACTTGAACTCCTTGTTCAATCGGATATGATGATGCTTCTGCTTTGCTACGCTTAGCAGGGAGATAATCCGTCTCATGAAGGCTTTTCCCGTGGGTGTCCGGTGGCAGCCGTGTTAGGCTACATTGCCGTTAGGGGAAGAGAGCATGGCCCGTTCTTCAGATTTAAGAATGGGGAACCCCTTACCAAACCAGCATTCACGAAACATGTTCGGTCAGCTCTCCAGGCACTTGGCCTTCCATACCAGGATTTTGCCGGCCATAGCTTCGAATTGGGGCAGCCACAACTGCTGCAAGAGCGGCAATTGAAGACTCGACCATTCAAATGTTGGGAAGGTGGAGCAGCTCTGCATTCCTGGCATATATCAGGTAACTGGCACAGACTACAGCCACTCTAGCTAGGTCATAATCCCAAATATTAGATGTCATAGTATGGTACATGTTGATTAAGAGAGAGTTGTGTATTTTGGGGGTAGGGGTCTGAGACCCCTACTGGACATGTATACTCCCCTCGAATATAAAAATACCCCCCAAAAATGAGTAAGGTGTAGGAAAAAAAGATACAGTAAGTAAAACCATTAACACCAATTAAGGGCAATTCACATTAATTAGCGCTAGGGGTGGGTAGGACCATGATGCAGGTAAAAGGAATGGCTGGCTTATTGGACCTCCCTCCACACATGAGAGGACAGACATTAAATGAAGGTTAATGAAATAATTAAACGGAGTTAATGGAGGGAGGGACCAAGCTACGGGCGATGTTTATGCGTAAGCGCCGTATAAGCCGTGTGCACAAGGCCATAGCGAAGAAAGGAGGACGGTGAAAAGAAGAGATAAATCTGAGGTAATCTGCACATCGTAACAAAGATTCACCCACCCACTCACACCATTCCATCTGGTAGAAAGCTTCCAGATGTGACCGGTCCATAGCCAGACGAACAATATGACTCGATACGTCAACTTGTAAAGTGTAGGATATGTATGCTCCCCTCGAGTATAAAAATACCCCCAACAAATGAGTAAGGGGTAGGAAAAAAGAGATACAAACCATTAGCACCAATTAAGGGCAATTCACACTAATTAGCGCTAGCTTCCTGATGGTGACTGTGAGTATATAGGATATACTATTTAAAAATGGAATAAAGTAAAAAGTGGGTGTGTCATGGTAAGAAGTAGTAACAACATATAAATGTCTACGTCAGTAGGTAGTGGTATAGAAAATTACATTTTTAAAAGGAGGTGTGTCAGGGTAGCATGCTATGATCTTATTCTTTAGTTTTGTTGCATGCTCTTACAAGAATCTTCATCATGGTCCTAAAAATTAATAGGATGCAGCAAAAAAAAAAAAAAAAGTAAATTGCTGAAAGGGGGTGTGTCATGGTAAGAGGTAGTTAAAATGCAATTTTGATGGAATGATTTTTATCTCTGTCTGTTAGTGACTTAGTGCGGTACACCACAACAAGTAGTCATAGGTACTTCCTGACGGCAACTTCGGAGTTTATAGGATATACTTCTTAAAAATATAATGTAAAAAATGGGTGTGTCATGATCAGAGGTAGTAACATAACTAGTGGTGTAGGAATTACAATTTTAAAAAGATGTGTGTCAGGGGTAAAAGTAGATTTAAATACATTAGCGCTACTGTTTTTCCTGCACAACTGGTGGTTGCGGTTCTCAGTTTATTGGATGTTATTATTTAGTCGGCTTCAATTATGTATAGATATACGTGCATCATATGTAGGTTAACAACTTCTTAAACGTTCAGTCACATCAAGTGCATAAGCATAATTAACCCTCACCATTTACTTTCCATATAAATATAAAATGAAGCTGCGAAGTCTAAAACTATCTACATGACAGAGCAGAGTGTTTTAACTTCAAACTCTTGACCTCACTCTGATTCAGGAACCAAACTGATGGAACTTTATTAGTCCAGAGTTTATTATTATCATCATCATCATTATCATTATTATAGCTATTTTTGTTGAATTATTATTATTACTATTATTATTATTGTTGGTGTTGTTGTTGTACTTTTATCATTATTATGTACAGTACACACACACACATATATATATATATATATAATATTACTTATATTACTTATATTATTATTACTATTAGGGGTTGATACCAAACAATAGGGAGAAAGATAAACTCTAATGCCAAGAGATCTGCTATTGACAGTAAGACTAATCGAGGACAATGCCTCTCACCTCTAACGAGCATGAGGAATTATTATGAATGCAACCTTAACACACTTCAAACACAGACAAGGAATCTTATTAACTCAAATAACTTGACACTAGTTCTTTATTTATGATGTGGTACTTGTGATACATTAAAACTATCATTTGATCACTAGATCAACTATACACTTTAGTAGATTAGGCTATTGTTATTGAAGTTAATTCCAATACTATAATTAATGTCTTATGCAATCCAGAATGTACCAATTGGATTTGGTATTTAAATATCTATGTAAGTTCATGTAACGACTAAATACATGAATATAATGAAGCACCAAAGGTGCGAATCATCAGCACTATTAAACACTACCTAGCTATTACAATATAATCTCCTTCCAAAAGAACAAACAATCTGTTAGCTATTTTAATGAGGCATCAGTATAGCTCGAGCAATGAAAATGGTACATGAAACGCTGTCTTCATAAGAGAAGAAGCTAAACAGGCTAGAAAAACTCACCGGTATAATTTTCAACGCGAAACTTCACTTCTTTCAACTCCGCTAACTTTCCTGAGCACAAAGCAAACTACACTGCTGGCTGCAAGAAATCATTTGCTCACGTGATTATGATGTGACGATAGGGGCATTATCTATAAAAGCTGTACCTACGCGGAGCTGAAAGCTTCGCATTTTCTCAACAATTAGCACAAAATTAAAAAAAGTAGCCCAATGAAAGGTCCTAAATCTTCGTCCTGAGTAAGTTCATACCTAAATCAACAGTTAATTGTCAGTATAATCTCCAAAATCAGAGCATGACAGACAGACAGACAGGATGACTACTATAACCCCCTCGCACATGCACGCTGAGGGTTAACAATGTACTACAATCTTAGAACTTAGTAATATGCATTTTTAACTAAAAAACAACAACAACAACAAGCAAACCATAATCCTGACACACCCCAATAACCTAATTATTCTCAACTGATTCAGCTCGACCTTTCACACTTGAAAGGTGTTAACAAGCTAGAACACATGCTTGTTGCCTCTCAACTAGACCTGGCAGCAAAGCCACAAAAGGAGATGCAAGTTTGTGTATGTAGACATCCACCTCAGCTTGGTAAACAAAGAAGCCCTACAAACACCCTCGTTAACACTCTAGCCTGCTCATCCTCGCAGATGTCCAGTCTGACAGCAGTAGCTAACAGACTTGTCACAAGACACAAACACATGTACACCACGGAGTGAGTGGTCCCCCAGCCCACCAGCAGTGCTGACCTCTTCTACTTGTGGTCCAGCATTAATGAAATCAGGGAAACTGCATTAAAATATTCCATTTTAAAAAACCAGAGAGGTGCGAAAGAAAGTTATGTAAGATTGGGCTTAATTGAGTCAAAGTGTTCTTAAAGAAGAACGCTATAATTGAAGCACGCCACTTCCGAAGGTTATGAACTCAAAGCTATCTTTGTAAACCCAGTAATACAGGTGATAATTAACAAAATGTCATTGATGTTGATTTAAAAGTAGACTAATCAGAGCTTAAATGTGTCCTTCATTTTAAAACTCCAATGAGGTGACCGAGTTCAGCTGCGTGGAGCCAGACAGAGAACTGTGTCAAACAGAGACAGACTGGGCTCAATACACTGTCCCCTTCAACTAGTACCATACAAATAATATATATGCACATACGTATATACTATATACGTACGTATAGTAACTTTATTATAGATTCACTTTATAACTAAATTTCTTGAAGTTACTAGAGTGACATTTATACCGTTTCCTCAATATTACTATCAGTCAATACAACCACGAGTATCACAGTACATTATATTTTATGAAGGCTTTATTACCAGACTAATGTAAAAAAAAAAAATCCATTTAATAATTTGCCCCATTTCATTATTGATCAAACTGCTTCCCTGTATAATAAATAGGCAGCCCTACACAGAGGTCCAGACTGGAGAGTAAATAAACACCACTTACAAATGTTCGGAATCATGCAGAGCATGAATGATACAAAGGCTACAGTTAAGCATGAGGTGCGACATGAAGGTGGGGGGGGGGGGGGGGGGCATTTTTTTCCCCGCTAACATCCATCATAATGGACGTCAACATCACAAAATACTGACTGCTACGTTAAGTTGCCATTATTAAACCTGATAAACAGATCATATTTATGTTTCTTGTCTTTCTTAGCCATAAAGTTGATGCTGTACTTTTTGTACTGATGTCACTGATGGACACCCATTGCTGTGTTGAGAGGAAATACCCTCACATAGCAAGACAATGTTAGGGGTAACCCCATTGATAATCAGGGATATTTGTACATATGCTGTGTACTTTGACCCAATTTTGTGTGTACTTGGTAATTGCCCTCGCCCCATGCTCCACTAAACAGATTCCTTTCCTTTATCAATGCATCCAAGGAAATTTAATAGTTTACCCACTTGAATTAAGTACATACAGTGTCTCTCAAATGACCTGAATGTCGTGTGACGTGGCTAGGTATTGCAAACATACCAGAGTTCATTTACTATGTATGTTATCCTGGTTAATGAGCTATTAGTTACAGCCATACGCCCTAAACAACACCATTGATTACTTTAAAATTCCACTATCTACCTGTGAAGTCTTGAAGTAATTGTGTTTCCATCAATGGAAATTAGCAAGTACCAAAATGTTCAGTGACAAGATGTAATTTCAAGCTTGCAACAATTATGGATACTCTTGTTAGAGCAGTAGTCCAAGACTAATGAAATAATTAATTTAAAAAAACATACAGTAATTAAAAAAAATAGTAATAATAATTAATAAAAATCATAGCACACAGCAGAGCGTAATAATATACCAGTGAAAATTTCTGCCCAGACTTGCAACGCATGTCTGTATGTACTGTATGTGTAGGTATGAACCTAATTCATCAAACACTCTGTACATAAACACACGCAAACATACGTACCTCCCATTCCTCCACGCCCCCTTCCTCTGGGCATGATCTTCTCTTCCTTCACCATATCTATGACCTAACACCAAACAACAGAACATTGCACCATAGTACAAAACCGTTATTGTATAACGGAATATACCCTATTGTAATATAAATAGATACAGTACATACGTACCATGGAAATATTATCAATTAATCCGATGAAAAAATAACCACAAAACCTGTTCATTGTTTAATCAATCTACCATTTATTCAGCAATCCATGTCTATGACCTCGATACAATATGTAGACAATTACTTGCAGGAATTGAAAAGAGCAAGAAAAAACAAAGTGATTGCAACATATGATTACTTATAGCCAAGGAACTGATGCTTCCACAAGATTTCAAATTTATTATTGACCTCTAAGAAGGATTTCGGCAAGAAATTTAAACGTCAACTTAAGTTTTGATTACATTGTCTGCAAACAGAGAAATCTGATATTACTTTTACACTACAATGTGAACAAATTGAAGGGGTGAACCCACTTCTGAAACACACTTTTTGCTGTGAATGAGCTCATTAAGAGTATGTAATTTGTTAAAATACTTATACAAACATATCAAATCTAGTAAGAAGCTTCTGTATTCATATCTTGTTCAAATATTGATCACTATTAGTTTTTATGAAATAAATAAATAAATAATAATAATAATAATAATAATAAATAATAAATTTTAAATGAATAAAAAATCAGTATTATCTAATGTCACCATCTAACTGCCAAGTTAAGGCATTAGGTTGGGCGTGAACCAGCTATCAAGTGGTAACATTAACGGGTGGGTAAAGAGATATTACAATATGCCAGCAGTGCAGTGTACTGGGTAAAAGGTCACTCTATACTGTATGTGTAGGTAGCAGTACACAGAGTGCATTAGGTTCAGACTAGGCCTTGCTAATTAGCTCACTATTATCAAGTTACATAGCAAGATAATTGATGTGAAGTGGGGGACAAAATATGCTGCCTTAGTTACTATTTGTTATTATTAATATTATTATTATTATTATTACTTTATAATTTCTTTCTTAGCCTTCTTTTACTCATTAGATGTATTCTCTCTCTCTTCCACAGGCTATTTTTTTTTAAACAATACAGAATTATTATTATTATCTATATAATAATACGCTTGTGTGTCAGTAACGACGACGACGACCGACGACGGTGTGTGTATTCATGAATAATTGGTACGGTTTGGTAAAGCATCGTCTCTTTACCGTAGGTAAAGTGTCGTCACATTCTATAGAACGTGCCAGTTATTTCTAAAAAGCGGGTGCAATAGAGACAATGGAAGGCGGCGTAGGTATAAAAAAGGAAGGCGAAAGTACGGAAGAGAAGGTAAAGGAGATTATTGTAACTGAAAAGCAGATGGAATCGGCGAGGTAAGGGGTGTAGGTTTAAAATGGAAGGGAAGAGAAGGCAAAAAGGCGAGCAATTAATTATAACTAAAAAGCAGGTGGAATAGACGAGTAAAGGCAGGGGTTAGTTTTCAAAAGAAAGGCTAAAGTGTGAAACAGAAGACAAAAGTTTCTAAAGTCGGACAGAAATGCAGGAGAGATAGACAAAGGAAAAGGGGGCTCCATGACTCAAAAAGAAGAGCTAAGATAGGAGTGGTGGGATAGAAGAAAAGCTCAGATAGTTCAGAGCAGGAGAGGGAAACTTATGTAACCTTAGCCAATGGTAGAGAATGATAACTGAGCAAGATAACTTACGCTACTGCATTCTTACTTTGTAATACGTCAAGCGCCACTATGTGGCGGGGTACTTGCTAGTTATTATTAGAAAGTGATGTACAATCTTTTGCCATTTAGAATGGCCCAACCACTTGGTTCATATACATCAGTCCACTTATTTTCACTGGATTCATTGTATACATACACCACACTTTCTACCAACTGGCCCAGCTTTAATCACACACACCATGGTTGCCGTTATTACTGATGATGCTTTACCAACCTATTATGATGACGTGTTATCAGCCCAGCTCAGGTCATCAATTGTTGATTAATATATACACCATAGTCGCCGTCATTTTTACTGACAGACAAGCGTATTATTATATATTTTTTTAAAGTGTCTTGATCGCTAAAAAAATTAACCAATAAAATCGCTAGACATCAATTCTTCTAACATAATAAAACCTTTCTTCTTCACTTCCTGTAGAGGGTGTCAGAATAACACCTACTCTCACTATTACACTTCTCCCACACATAATGATACATAGCTACGAATATCCTTCCTCTTAAATACAGATGACTTACTTATTCAATAGTCCATCTAAGTATGTTCCCTAATAGTAAATATATAGCCTTTTCTGATGATCTTTACTACAAAAGGTTGTGACCACAATATTACTGGACTGAGATAAGAGTCTTTTATGAAATGAAATGTTCCACTAAGGTACGTATGATATGACAATCCTACAGTGGAGGGGTGGCTGGCGCAGAGATTGTCAGTTGACACCAGGGTGATTAAGTCCCTGTACTCCTGCCAGGTAAGAATTACTATTTTCTCCACTTGCCACCTTACTAGCTAACACACTGGATGCTAGCAAGAGAGAGAGAGACTCAAGAACGACTTCTTCAAAACTTGGATAAGAACTGAAATGATCAGTGAAAAAGAAATGAGTGCATATATAACTACCAGAGTCCCATGCCTAACAGTAAACAGGTTAAAGAAAAAGATGATATACCTGATTACAGGGTGGCCCCGCAGACAAGTCTGACAAGAAAATGAACTCATAACACACACCAGAGGTATGCATACATGGTTAACACAAACACACAAACATCAAAGTTCTAAGTTCTAAGTGAAGTCTCTTGGACCTGTCCAAACAGGGCTCCTATGATAAACAAATAATGCTCACCTCATCTGGTATTCTTAAGTACTTGATGGTACTGCCTCTTATGAAACACTCTGGCATCTTCCAGAACCTGTCACCATCCTACATACATATAAACAAACACACACACCACACCCATGCACATACACACACACAAATTAAAAGTACAATACATGCATACAAAACACTGAAAAGCTTTGCACATGGGTGAGCAAGCACAGCGATGTGAGACATTACCAGAAATGTACAAATTCAAATGAAATATTTATGTATATATGGATGAAAGTGTGGCATGCATATGATAGAATTAAATTGACATTGGGTAAAGGGTCTAACAAAGCAAGCTAGCTTTGGGGAAAACCGTTTTTAACCTTCATACACTGTACAATACAAAGTTTTTGTAATACATGGTGATTTATTGCCAAAAATTTAAATTGACATTTGGTAAAGGGTCTAGCAAAGCAAAATAGCCTTGGCGCAAACTTTGTCAACCTTCATATACAATGCATCCAGCCAGCAAGTTGTCGCCAAAAATGGGTAAATAATTTTCATGGATATGATGAGCTCCCCAGAACAAAAAATGCTGACTGTCCAGACCAACTTGAACTTTTGTTCTGATAACCTCCTGATACACACATATTGAGAGTACAGGTGAACCTTTATCCCAAAACCTTGTAGGTCCACCTAGTTAGCTTCATGTACATGCTAATGGCATTGGCTCGACCAAACTCTTTGTCATACACTACTTTCGGTAAAAGGTTTTCACAGCTATATACTTACTCTGGATGTGCAGATGACTTCCCTGAGCTGGATGTTCATCCAGTTGTCACAGTTCACCAAGTGCCCATTGTATGTTTCCCCATTTTTCAGTTCCACTAACTAGCACAAGAAAAAATATATCTTTAAATACACAGTAGTAAACAGACCGAGACCTTACCATAGGATGGTTTTGAGCAGCCTTCAGTAATGACAAGGGAAGCTGTAATGAATATTACCTCATTAAAACAACAGTATACAAATGTCTATATATTTACCATTTCGTAATCCTTCGTAGGTCAATACGAATAAGAAGAAAGTCGATGAATTCCGCTACCAAACTTACAACACTCCTACAGTCCTACAGTTTTATTTCCATCGCTTATAGGCGTAATTTGGGCGTTATTTGAAATTACCGCTTCTTTCGCGCGAACAATAAAGCCACACCCACCCACGTGTTTGTAAACAAGGGATCCTACCAATGGAGGAGAGAAAACGTAGAAGCAATAAGGGTACTTGTGGTGAGCCTAGAAAGAAGAGAAAGAAATCTAGAGAAAGTGATTTTCAATGTTGTGTGAATGAATTGTACTCGTCAACGGAATTGTGCAAAGGTCTCCAAGAAAATTGGAAGTACAAAAATATTTATTTTTTTGAGCCATCTAATTATAATAGCTATACGATTTATTTATTTTTATCACTAGGAATACGTCAGAATTTCAAGATAAAGGTAATTGTAAAACAGCTGATTTCACAAACTGCTATAGTCAAACTGACCTTCAGTCCAATATGCCTTCTTGCTGCAGATGGTTTAGTAGAGCTCATAAAGGACCCCTTTCAATGTTGCATCATGAAAGACTTCATGTCAGTAGAGCCTTTAAGTGAAGAGTCGCTAAATGGACATGAGAAGGCGGTATCAAGCTCAAGGTTTTTGGATAGTTTAGAGGAAGAATTACTCAAATTAAAATTCTATGAGAAGAGCAACGATCTGTATCAATTCCACCAGGTATGGAGTAATTGCTTTTTTATATATACTGTATATTAAATGAATTGGCAGTTTGGAAAACAAATGTTTACCTAGATTATCACCCTTACACAATAGATTTGGTAATAACTAATAACCATGCAAGATTTATGCCTTACATATTAGTACATTTCATTGGGTGGGGGTTTTTTTGTTTCGTCTTTTTCAGATTTTAATATGCCATATAATATAAAATTTAATTGGTGAGGTTAATGTCTATAATGATGAACAGTTGAATTATTAAAGAAACTACTTAATGTTAATTTTGTATCAGAAGTGGATACTGAGCGTAATTTCTGGTGTACAGAATCAAACAGCCAAGAAGGTGGAAGTTGTAATTAATTAATCAAACATAATGTTCGTGTTACACTATGTAGATTAATACATCAGTACTCTGGCCTTTTCTTTGTTTGTTTAGGTGTTTGTTTGTTTTTCTTGAAGAAGTTAACTCTAACTCGCTGACTGGTTTCTACTAATTAAAATAATTGATTATTTTTCATACAAATAAAATTGTGTATTATAAGTGTATAACTTGATAATTGCAACTGCAGCAGTGAATTTTATTTTGCCTATTTGGGATATTAGTAATTCAGGGTTTGTTAAGGGGGGATGAGGAATTCTGTTCCCCTCCTTGAAGTTTTCTTAATGGGGGCAGTACGCCAGCATTGTTAGTTTGCAAAGTGGCCATACTTGCACTACTAGAATTGCTGATTCAGTTATTTACTAAACATAGTTGAAATATAAGGTGTGACTGCTACAAAAGGCAAGCACTTGTACAATAAGTTCTATTATGGTGGCTCCAGTTGTTTTTTTAAGTTTTTGTTTTTGTCACTGTGTTGTTTACTTAGTATGTCCGAGTAGCTAAACTAATTATTTATTTGATGTGAACCTACTGATTGTTTATAATTAAAAAAAAAAGAAGATCATTTGCTTTGTAATGTAATAAATGTTGTTTACTAATTAATTGTTTGAAGTTACAGGAAACTCAATCAGAAATCTATCAGGCATACTGTCTAGAGCGTTTTAGCAGGTCATCATTGCTTCATCTTTTAGCCAGCAATTAAAAGCTCATATGACACATAATATATATATAATTACATAAAAATTGCACCGGTATGGATTATGGCCGATATTCCAATAACCAATTGGCTAGATAATGTTAGCCGATACCTACAGTATACAATAGTCTAAGGAAATATTTTGCACTTCGTTTATGCATAAAGCAAATATTAAACTCGTGGTAACTGATACTGTATCATATACTACATTTAACAACAAGTCAACGTCACTTTGAACTAGGGTTATAGAAAAGAGCAAAATCTCAGTTCTTTGAGAAGTTTGTCTATATATAAGTTAGACAGAGGCACTGAGGAAACTACCGTATTTAGGAATCCCGAAGGCCCTGAGCTGTTAGCATCCCGAGCGAAGCGAGGTAGGGGCCTGAGGGTTTCCTAAATCCGGTAGTTTCCTTGGTGCCTCTGTCTAACTGATTTAGTCACTAAAAAAGAAAAGCTAGCTAGGTGATACAGCCTGTTTCACCACTTCTCAGGCTAACTTGATTAATGGAAGACATATGGACTCATTACTGGACTTTTTATCACCAGAAATTATGGACCTTTTAAACGAAGAAACGTCTGATAGCGAACAAACCTTAGTTACTGGTCAAGTAGACCAAGCTATTCAGCAAGAGCAACTCACGAAACATTCTGTTCACGACTATAACTTGGAGCCTCCAACAAAGCGACAAAAGAGAACATTTGCTCCCTGGAAAAACGAGGATGAGGTTATGAAGGCCAAGCTTAGTGCTATACCTTCTAAGACCATGGCTGACAAAAAATACTGTGTCAATGTATGGCAACACATTCTACGGAGTACGGAGAATAAGTTACACCCCTGAAAGAAATATCTACCCAAGAATTGTCCACCAAATTGTGCCTTTTCGTCTTCGAAGTAAGAAAACAAAACGGAGAGGAATTTCCTCCAAATTCACTTCTTCATCTTGGGCTGGCATACAACGATACATCAGGATTGAAGGGAGTCCGTCCATTGACTTTTTTAAGGAGTCTACGAAATTCAGGCCTGGAATCTAAAACTAAAAAAGCCCAGCCTTTATCTATAGAAGAAGAGGAAAATTTATGGCAGAGAGGACTTTTAGGAAAGTCAAATCCCCAAGCTCTATTAGATACCATGGTTGTAATGAATGGCCTCTACTTTGCTTTGAGGAGTGGAAAAGAACATAGGCAATTAAGATTCAGTCCTTGTCAAATTACCCTACACAAGAATGAAGGGGACCGACCTTATTTGGAATACATTGAGGATACCTCCAAGAATAGGACTGGCGGTTTAAAAGACAGGGAAGTTCAGCCTAAAATTGTGCAGCACTGCAACAATCCAAGAAATTCAGATCGTTGTTTTGTTCAGCTTTTCCAGTTATACAATAGTTTATGTCCCACTGACAGGCCGAACAATGCGTTTTACTTGAAGCCTCTGGCAAAGCCCACTCCTACATGCTGGTTCTCTTCCGTCGTGGTTGGACATTGCAAGCTCGATGGAACCGTCTCTCGTCTCTGCAGGGAAGCTAACATTTCCGGTTTTCGCACGAACCATTCCTTGCGTGCTTACAGCAGCCACTCAGTTATATAATGCTGGTGTGGACGAGCAGCAAGTCATGGAGGTAACTGGGCACCGCAGCTTAGATGGAGTTAGGGCATACAAGCACACATCGAAGAAACAGAAAGAAGCTGTTTCAGACATACTTAACCGTGTTCCAAATCAAACAACATCTGCCTGCGGCTCCACCTATAATTCTTCAATTAATATAGATGTGTCAGATTCTTCAGCTCTAGTTACTGCAGCAACTTCTGGTTACTCGTGTGGTGCTAATAGCATGAACACTCTGCAATCTTCCAGCACAACTTTCACTTCTCCTTTTACTTTTAACTTCCCATCATGCTCAGTTACTATGAATATTATTTCAAATAAATAGGAACATCATCATTAGCTGTTGTAACTTATTTAATCAGTTTTAGCTACTCATCACTTTATTTTAATATCAGTATAAAAAAATAAAAATATTTCTTTGTTACATGTACATAATATCCAAATTTTGAATATTATACAAATGTGTCAGAAATGTCAAGTAGCTATTCCAAACAATAGAGAAGGTGGAGTGAGCTAGGGTACTAAATGTCACAAGCGAGGGTTCTAAATGCCACAGGGGAGGATAATAAATGCCAACAGGAAGGACCCCGCCAATGATTTCGGCGAGTTTAAGTGTCTGTGAAAAAATCAAGAACCTACCGCGTAATTGAAATTTTTGGAGCTAGAGACTAACTTTATTTATTTTATTTTTTTTGTCGTATATCTCACCAAATACAAAAAAATAAGTCTTTCTGTTGGCACAAATGTTGGTAGTGTCAAGAGATAGCGCTGGGCCAGCCTAGCAAGAAATGGATATCTGAGCTGATTGTCCACCAGGTTAAAGAGGATTTCCTTGCGAAAAGTAGCAAGTGCTGTGTGAGGTACTGATCTACTAATGTATCATCGTCACGAGTCTTTCAATGCTAGCACCTGTCCTGTCTCCTCTATAATGGCACGAGAACATTTCATGATGAATCTTTGGCCTTTAGAAGGTGGCTGCTCCACTCCACAACTTCTGGCAATTTCACGAACCTTGTGTTTCATAGCTGTTTTGCTTGGATTCTGTTGAACTACGTGTAATCCTTAAGTTTGGAATGTATTAAGTGCAAGTATTATTCTTTTGTTTCCTCGTCCTCGTAGCATCTCTTATCCAATGAAAAAGCATTTCGGATTTCATTATCAGGACTCCACGATTATTTGTGTGACCTTCAAGTGTTTGATTTTTCATTGCTCTACAAATGGAATGATTAAGGAAAGGACACTGTGGCTTCATTAGTGGAAATAGACAGGGTGATTTCGTTACAAGGAGGTCGAGTATTAAAGGGCGTAGCTGGGAACAATTTTTGTGATAAGTGGAAAATGGAGGTTCCAGTTTTTGTCACCAGCTTCCCCTGTGACCATTTTAGATTGCATTACAGCTACTTAACGCGCAAAAACTTGGAAACAACATCACACAAGTAAGAAATAACGAAGGGTGTAAAGAGAAAGAAAAATACGATTTTCCATTGATTCAAGCTAAATTCAACTGCACAGGATATACAGCGTACCGTCAGAGTGCTACTAGACACTATCCTAAAGGGTCATCTTCAATCAAGGAGTATTTTGGCACCTACACAACATGATAGGAGCTAGACTTGATTATTCTAATCACTCAATAATTATATAGAGCTGTTTGTAAGCTGGGGCACTCATTTAGAATGTAAGGTAGATAGAATAGTGAGCTATTCTGGACGGTTCTCTTTGTGTGGCCATTTTGTGAGTTTCATGAATAGAAGAAGCTAAGGGTCAAAGGGCATGTCGGAGGTTCTCCTTTTTATACCCAGACCTCCGGAATGAGTTCAGAATGTGGTAAACGAGGCCACAGATTTTGCGTATGGAGAATACCATTGAATTATTAATGTAGCCACACCCCTATAAGCAGCGAGAACAGCTTAGTTCCATCTTGTTAGCTCGTTTTTCTTGAGTTCATGAAATGAAGTCTGATGGTGTTAGGATGAATAATGGTATGATCCAGTGTGCAGTAAGACTTAAAATTGAGCTGTGACTTACCTCTGTACTCCTAATGGCTGTGATACTAAAAAACACTCCACACAAGGCAAGTTTTGCTTTTCCCAGGCATGGAACTTCCGCTTCAGTGGTAGAAATTACATTCTCAGTGATGTGCCGTCGACTGGGAAGACAATGCCGTGGCTCGAGAGTTAGCAGAGGCTGGCTAAATTCATGATCATGGACCAATGAAAACGGATGGCAATCCAATGCATTCATTTCAGTTGTCTTCTTATGGATTAGCTGAGCTCTAGCCATGGTGAAACCACATTAGAGCTATGTGTTACGTGTTCTCTATGTCAATTATCATAATTCAATCTAGTCGGGGGGGGGGGGGGGGGGGGGGGGAGGGGGGAGAGAAAGCTTTTTCCCTCAAACTGTCCAGCCTTTCCCCTACTTACCAGATCCCCTCTTCCTTCCCTACCTAATTAATACATGTATGCTGTTATACACATCCCGGATTACAGCATTTAAAAATATTTTCCTCATCGTTATTTTATATAATATGCGGCCGTAAACTTGGCCAAACTTCCCCCAGCAAAATTTTCCAGCTAGAACTCTGCAAATTCCCCACAAGTTTGGCATTTTAGGATTTGTATACAGTGATAAGGGTTCTCCTTCAGTGGTTAGTGGTAAATACAAGGTCACAGTAGTGCGAGGTCCCAATTTTTTTAGTGATGTAAACACTGTATTAAGGGCTGTGGACTTTGTCCTCCCCAATAATGCTAAGCACCATTCAAGGGTAAATTTTAGGGATTCCCCCCTCTCCCCCCCCCCCCATGCGGAGGATAGTTTGAATATTTTGTTAGTCACGGTACTTTTTATTAAACTTGGCACAATCTCTCTGTGCTTACGTAAGTAGTGATGTTTGGTCGTTATGTTTTCAGTGTATTTTAAAAAAAATAAATGATATCACAAGCATACAATGAAGGAACTGTCACCTCTCGTTGACAGTGATGTAAACTTTGTAATGACTTCCTACAAACTAATTATAACACAGAATGAGTAAATTAATTGTTTGTATTACACTAGGGGCTTTACTAAATAGTCCCAATCGGAACGGCCGAATGCAGTCATGCACTTTCAGTTTATCGTGAGGGGACATCTGAAGGATTAGCAAGGGAACACTTGTATTGACTTCTTAGTGACAGCAGTCTGTTATTGTTTATGTTATTTTTCTATTAATGGATAGCAATAGTTTGGACACATGTGGAAATAGATTTTAATGAAAGCACAATTTTGCGTTATACACAGTTGATAGTTGTGTATCACAGAGCATTTGATATAATTATACTTGTACTTAGGAATAATTTATTTTGTGAAATTACAAATGAAACTGTTGCATTGATGCTGAACATATTTGTATAAGTTAATAAGGATTATGATTTAGAACGGAATGGAAATGGAGTGACTTTAATTTTCATAATGAAAAATGGAGTGGCTAATGGACAAGAACATAAAACATAAGTATGAGCTAATAATTATTCTGGTGGTCGTTAGTCAATTAGAGTGGATTAGAAATGGTACTTGTGATTTATAGTTAAACATGAATATGAAATAAAAGTAGAATGACGTACTCAAAAGTGTGCTCAGAAGATGTGTACTTTGTCCTTTTTCATCTTCTGAGTTATTGCTGGGCACTACAGCCACAGTTTATCTTGATGATAGAGCAGAGCTGGCATCCCAGGCTCTGGTCTGGGCCGGAGAAGACCCTTGGAACCCAGTTAGTGAGTTCCTGGCCTCTCTGCAGATTGGGTAGTGATGTCACGAAGCAGCCGAGATTGGTGAGGTGCGGCTTCAGGCCCAGTGTCAGGTACAGAGTGGCCATGCTTGAGGGACTGCTGCAGTCGATGGTGCCATTGCTTTGTGAGGCAAACTATAACAAGAAAGAACAACAGGCGTTGTTAAGCATGAGGGACTAACTTGTGGCAAGATATGTTCAATTCACGAGATTTCTCGGCTGAGAAATTAAAAAAAAAATCCTTTTGTGACTAATATTGTGTTATGTGTAAATTTTACTTCTTGGTAGCTCTCCATTCCTACCTACTAATCTCAACATATCTACTTTATCACACCCTCTATCCTTCTCTTCGTGCATATTTTTCCTTGGACACTTACCCATTTGCACGTGTCGTTCATGATGCCGTTGATAACGATGCGGTAGGTCGAGAGGCTGTCGGAGTTGACCCCGTGCCGGCTGAGCATATCGATGGTGTTCATGGCCTGGTATAGCACAGAGAAGGCGTAATAGCCTCGCTCAAGGGTGGCATTGTTGGCTGAGATGTTAAATGAGCGTGTGTACTGCTTCTAAAGGTGGGAAAGAAGCAACTAATTTAAATAAATGCCTTAAATTTGTAATCAGTGTACGTGCTGATAGTCATTAGGATCTTGGAAGAGATCACATAAAATTGAAAAATTTTAAGCTTTAAACTGTAAGACTGATTAAGTGTTCTATTTAAGAGCAATATCATATGGAAATATGCCCACTTACGTTTAATCTCTCGATGACCTTCACTCCCATGATGACATCATTGAACAGTTCCAGGGGCGTGGCACTACTGCTAGAAGTGGTTGGAGTTATAGTTTCCATCGTCACTGTAGTTGGCACTGCATAAGTGCTGACGAGGCAGGCCAGAAGGGTTCCTGCGAGAAAGAGGACCACTGATCCGATTTTTCCGTCTGATGGCATTTTGTCTTATTTTAGTTTACTTAGATTTAAATTTGGTAAAAACAAGGAGATATTCAGGGAGATTGATTGATTGACTGGCAAACTAGCTTCTGAAGAGTAGAGTGGCTATCCAAGTAGAATGGTTTGGTTAGCTTTAGCTTTTTTCTGCTTTAGAGTCTATGCTTCTGGTTGTGACTGACTTGGAAGTTACTGTTTTATAAAGACTCCAACTGTTTTGTTTGTCTTTTTTTTTTTTTTTTTTTGCAATGTTCTAATTGCACAATCGCTATTCGCTATCAGATACAGGATGTACCGTTTTGTGAATTAATGAATATCATAACAGTTTACTAGTTTAGTATTTGGGAAATTCAAGTGCATTTGCAGCATTTATTGTAGTCTCCACCAGCCCCATCAGTTTGGCCTCATTTTTTTACCCACATTCCAAGGCAAATGTGAAAGCAGAAAAAAACTTATTTTTTTATTTTTACTACCCGTCACGTATCAGTCGTGAAACTGACAATATTTTTTTTTTTTTTAATTTTTTTTTTTACCTTATTCCTGGGATTGTTGCGTTATCATTAGAGATAAATGATGAGTTAGTAAAACTTCAAATAAGGAATCATAACTTGGTATTGAATCATAACTTGGTATTGTTCAAAGTCGTCCCTGGCGATAGGTCAGTTGTTAAGGTAATACGTATCGCTAGGGGAAAGAATACGGTCCGGGGGTAAATTTCTGTGTCGGAACAAAAGGACTAGTATGATTTCATCAGCAATTTGTGGGGCTATCCTTTGTTATTGTTGGGGTTTTTTTAAGAAATTTGAGCATCACTGAACAACCATGGGGTTGGTATGTAAGGTTTTCTCTTCATGTGGCCTTCAAGGAGAATCAGCTATAAGTGTATTAAAACTCATGTGAGCTTAGCTGAATTACGTACGAAAAAACGAATGCAATTTTGAGCAACTTGTTTATCTGTTAGTTTGTTGACTTGTATTTTTAATATGTACAGCTTAAGTCTGACACTTTGACCTCGTCTTGAATCGTTCTCTTTAGCTAGTGAGTCCATTGCATCCGCAAGATACTGGGAGGGCTAGTAGTAAAGTCAGCTCTTTTACGTTATATTTTCTGCTTATTAAATCACATAACAACAGCTGCTGCACTATGTGTAATTTTTTAAAAATTATTTAATTTTTCACCAAAAAATGCTGTCACACTGCAGCCTCCTGTAACAAAGTTAATGTGCCATTGTTATAATTGGGCGAGTGAAGTGAGACTCTCACTAATGAGTCTCAATTGAGATTTTGGTGTATATATAATGGAAAAGTTCAAAGAGGTCAATGCATGTCCATCCCGGGGGGGAGGGGCTACTTAAAAACGTAAACATTAGTGCGGGCACAAGACATTTTTATAGGAGAAGACTGAAATAATGCCAGAAAAAAGGAGCTACGGAGGCAGAGGAGGACAGATGTTCACAGTTAGGTCTTACAAACCTAGTGGAGTTCATTTTCTATTATATTAGTGGCGGTGGTAAGTTACCTTGCTTAATGCGCTGTTTGTCACGCTTTGCGTAACAGATTTGTTCTTACTAGAAAATCCATTTTCCCATAGTAACATGAATACAATATGATGCTTTATCTACGTAGAGCTCTGGTACAATAGAGCATTTTCAACAGAGCGTACTATGGAAAGGCAGCTTGATACGCAGAATCCTTTGGTTTAGTGATCCTTACCCATCTCGGAAATGTGATTGCTTACCCCTAGAAATCAATTGCCCAATATTCAAGTCGTGAAGAGAATACTGTGTAAGTCTTGTGCTGGTATATCCAGTGATCAAGTATATATATATGTGTGTGTGTACAAGTGTTGTGTGTTCTAAAGAATAGCACAATGAATTAAAAACATTCTACTAACTAACAAAGAAATATTATTACTGCTAGCATTCAAGTTTGAATTTCATTCAGACCAGCTCCTAGCCATTTGTGTTGTAGCACATTTTATGGGGCCTCTAGCCCCTCCAACTCCCCACTCTTAGCTCTAGTACAAGTTGATTGTGCACTAGTGGTGATGTAGAAAGTTCATAGAATTTTGTAGAACTGAAATTCGTAGAACTGAAATTTGTAGAACTGAAATTCGCACAATACCATAACTGAAATGGGTTAGTAGAACTGAAAATATTACGATCTAAAATTCGTAGATTTATTCTTCCGTTTATTCATTGATTGCTGCTGCGTGTGATTGCTGTGTGTGATTGCTGTGTGTACCGTACAGATATTCAGTACTGATATTCTTTAGATCATTGCCAGTACTGTGGGTACTGTAGGTTTGGTTTGTTGGGGTGTGACTGAGTCGTAGTTAGCTGTGCTGTGTGGCTGCCTACTACACAGCCACTAGGGGAAAGTGGGTAAGTTGAGACTAGCCTAAACTTGTAGCTGCCTAGCCTAAGCCTTCCCCTCAGACTACAATTTTGTATTTCTGGATACATTACTCAGCCTTCAGTCTTTTTTTTTTTTTTTTTTTTTTTTTTTTAAATGCTATTGTACAATGTCTTATATAGTATATATTATCCTTTTCTTAGTCTGATGATCTCAAGAAGTTCAAGTCTCCTTGTATTGCTACTTTAAGGTAAGCCCGGGGATTGTTTGGTTATGTAAGACAAATTGCATAAAGATAACAGTGCAACCACTGGCCTGGATTGTGGTTTTTTCTTGCTCTTTCGTATCTATTGTGCAAAACGAGAAGGAAAGAAAAACAATAACCATATACGTACAATAGATGATAATTTTGTTAGATAAAAAAGTTTTGTGTAGTTAAAAAAAATGAAGTTAGTTCAGTGAATTCTTTAAGTTGACCTTTTCGTGTTCTTCTCAGGAGAGTCCATACCAATCTCATAGTGTGAAGTTTTAGGTTTTCATTCCTCATCACCTAGTGGGTGTGGTGCATGCTTGCACGTGTGCACGTATAGGGAGGACATGAGTGGGATAAGGAGACAGGCAGGGAGAGAGAGAGAGAGAGGGAGGGAGGGAGAGATACAATGGGATGGGAGGATTATTGCATTAAATGACTTGGGTATATGTTCTGAATACAACATTTGTGTTGGCTTGCTTCATTCTTTCAACCCTTTACAGGTATTATACCATATTTCCTGGAACAGTCCACATGTTGTCTGATTGATTTCCATGCATGCCAGTATCCAATGGTTCTATCACGCCTGGCTGGCGGACATTTCTAAAAGTGACACACGTGCGCACTCATGTACGGTACATGTCACACTTTCTCTCGTTACAGATCGGTGTTTCACAACGAGGTGTTGCCATGGTTACGAAACGTCACCGGGGTGGAGCTGACGGACACCATAGACATGACGTGCTCCAAGTACAGCTACACTGGTATGGATCACAGTGCTGTGTGTTTCTTCTTGGAGTTGTAAAGTTAATGTTGAAAATTCACTCTTCAGAGGCAGTTGTGCTTTTGACCCTAAGTGCATGTGAGCTTTGCTATAAGTTTTATAACTGCAGTAGTCCTTAGTCAAGTATGCTCTTTGCCTGTACAAAGACAATATTCAGTCATTCTCAGCTGAAATGATTATAATAATAGCAATTTTTTCTCTTTAACAGCCAATATAGTTAATTATAACTTAGCCTGACATTTCGACTTCTTGCCGAAGTCCTCTTGACTGCTATTAAAGACAATATTGCTGTGTATTTATCAGTACTGTACATACATGGTACATGTTGTGAATAAAGAGAAAGATTACTAATTTAACACATTTATGGCTTCACCTGCAACAGATAGCATTGATAATAATTTGTTTGAATATAATAATACAGATAGCAAAGGTCATGATCATTAGGTATGTACCTATTTATATCTTGGTTCAATAACTATTATTTTTACTATGTGTATAATAATATTATTTCAATGATTCAGTCATTCTTAACTGAAATAATTACAATAATAGCAAATTTTTCTCTTTCTGACAGCCAATATTGTTAAGTTATAATTAACAATATTGGCTGTTAGAAAGAGAAAAATTTGCTAATATTATTATTGTAATACTTTTATTATTATTATTATTATTAATGTTATTATTTATTATTATTATCAAAGAGATGGTCCAGATGAGTAATTAGCTTGTATTACAATATTAGATGTGCTACTGTGTCACGATGATGAGCTGGAAGGTCGACGTATAGCCTTCATTCTGTACTTAGTGCCAGACTGGCTCCCTGATGATGGAGGTAGGTGTGGTTAAAGGTTGTAATATGGCTTATACTGTAGTTTATCACACACACACCAACTACACCTTCATATCTCTCACCAACTACACCCTTGTAACACTCACCAACTATACCCTCATAACTCACCAACTACACCCTCATAAAACTCACCAACTACACCCTCATAACTCACCAACTACACCCTCATAACTCACCAACTACACCCTCATAACTCACCAACTGCACCCTCATAACTCTCACCAACTGCACCCTCATAACTCACCAACTACACCCAATCAACTAACTCACCAACTACACCCTCATAACTCTCAACCAACACAACCCCTCATAACGCTCACCAACTACACCCTCATAACTCTCACCAACTACACCTTCATAACTCTCACCAACTATACCCTCATAACTCACCAGCTACACCCTCATAACTCTCACCAACTACACCCTCATAACTCACCAACTACACCCTCATAACTCTCACCAACTACACCCTCATAACTCTCACCAACTACACCCTCATAACTCTCACCAACTACACCCTCGTAACTCACCAACTACACCCTCATAACTCTCACCAACTACACCCTCATAACTCTCACCAACTACACCCTCATGTAAGGTTACTAGCTACATTCTCAACATGTACAGTGTGTTAACATCCATAACCCCTTCTCTCCTAATTATCCATGAAACCCCGCCCCCCCCTTTCTTTTCTTCACTCCTTCCGTACCCATCCACCACATAATCAAAATGCTATTCTATTGGTATGAAATTGGAAGTCAGAGACTTGTAGTCCAAGCAAACCCTAAGTCAAGAAAAAGGATTACAACGTATATCTTAATGTACGCTTGTTATCATTATATGCCTACTTTTCAACAGTGAAAGTGCCTCATCTGTAGATTGTGTAGTAGATTGTGTGTGTGTGTGTGTGTGTGTATGTATGTATGTATGTATGTATGTAGTGTTTGAACAGTAATTAAATTGCATGCTAAAAATGTGTCATAGCGGGCAGGAGTATGAAATGTAGTTTTTTTGGAGTCAAGTCTGTCCACTGAGCAGTTGTCCTTTGGGATAGGATAGTTGTTCTTTTGACCCACAAATACATGTGCAATACTCTGATATAAATGTGTGTGTACTTATGTATGCAAATTAGTTAGATTATCATTTTTATCAGAAAGTCTGTTGTTATTTTTTTATTGACTTTTTTAATATTCATTTTCAGGTACACTGGACTTATTTGATGTTGACGGTAAGAACACTTCAGTTGATGTGAGCGGGCTGCTGGTTATATAATGAGGGAGTGGGTGTTATGGGGTTTGTTGTGACTAAAGGTTGGTTCCCTGCCGTTATGTTCATGTTCAATAGGTGGTTTTTGGTAATGTTTGTTATTGTTAATTGGGTTTTTCTAAAGAGTTGGAGAAAAACAACTATTTTAAGGGGGGATTAGAAAAAGGAGCTGTATAGGAGGGGGGAATAGAAGAAGAGTAGAGAGGGGAGGGGGGGGGATATAAGGGGGGTAGAAGGGGGTGGGGATTAGTACACAACACAAAGTAATGTATAGTCATATCCATTCTTACTAATCAGATTGTAGATTGGTAAAATGTAGTATATACAGTGGGGGCTAAAGTGGGTAAGGTTATGTAAAAATATTGTAACATCGTATACATACAATGTACAGTATGTACGTACATGCTAGCATTGCTACACTATTAGGATTGTTGTTCTCTTTCTTTAGTTGGCAATGCTGATGTAGATATGTGTGTCCCTTCCCACTGTTAGCGTTTTACAGGTGGTGTCACCATTCAGTCATGTCGTGATTTGAGCTAATAATTCATACCATTTCTTTACACTCTTACTAGCTAGTTCAATTGCTTTGCAGCAACAGTATGTGCCGTAAATGTTCTGAAAGCTGCACTGAAAACAAGTAGCAACACCTTTTTTTTT
>WLWD01004007.1_pt1 | contig 38041 bp, 31 predicted proteins | sample 6712731 | NCBI WGS metagenome assembly WLWD01 (sample SAMN12718690, study PRJNA576275) | sponge metagenome | isolation source: marine sponge | host: Mycale hentscheli | place: New Zealand: South Island, Marlborough, Capsize Point | collected 2014-11-01 | reverse complement strand
CATGGTATGCTGATACTTATGGCATGGAGATGACAGTATGGGTGTCCAGCCCATGGTATGCTGATACCAATGGCATGGAGATGACAGTATGGGTGTCCAGCCCATGGTATGCTGATACCAATGCAGGAGATGCCAGTAGGGGTGTCCAGCCATGGTTGCTGATACCAAATAAGGCATGGAAGATGACGTATGTAGCCATGGAGATGACAGTTATGGGGGTGTGTCCAGCCCATGGTCTGCTGATACCAATAGCATGGATGATGACAGATGGGTGTCCAGGCCATGGTATGCTGATAACCAATGGCATGGAGGGATGACTAGTATGGGTGTCCAGCCCCATGGTATGCTGATACCAATGGCATGGAGGATGAAAGGATGGCGTGTCCAGACCCATGGTATGATGATACCAATAGCATGGAGGGATGACCAGTATGGGTGTCCAGCCCATGGTCTGATTTGATACCAATAGCATGAGATGACAGTATGGGTGTCAGCCAGGGTATGTAATACCAATGGAATGGAGATTGACAGTATGGGTGTCAGCCATTGTTATGCTGATACCAATGGCATGGAGATGACAGTATGGGTGTCCAGCCCATGGTATGCTGATACCAATGGCATGGAGATGACAGTATGGGTGTCCAGCCCATGGTATGCTGATACCAATAGCATGGAGATGACAGTATGGGTGTCCAGCCCATGGTATGCTAATACCAATGGCATGGAGATGACAGTATGGGTGTCCAGCCCATGGTATGCTGATACCAATGGCATGGAGATGACAGTATGGGTGTCCAGCCCATGGTATGCTGATACCAATGGCATGGAGATGACAGTATGGGTGTCCAGCCCATGGTATGCTGATACCAATGGCATGGAGATGACAGTATGGGTGTCCAGCCCATGGTATGCTGATACTTATGGCATGGAGATGACAGTATGGGTGTCCAGCCCATGGTATGCTGATACCAATGGCATGGAGATGACAGTATGGGTGTCCAGCCCATGGTTCTGCTGTACCAATGCATGGAAGGGACAGTATGGGGTTGTCCAGCCCCTGGATGCTGAGACAATGGCATGGAGCTGACAGTATGGGTGTACAGCCCATGGTATGCTGATACAATGGCATGGAGACTGGACAGTATGGGTGTCAGCCAGGTATGCTGATACCAATGGCAGGAGGAATGACAGTATGGGTGTCCAGCCCATGGTATGCTGATACCAATGGCATGGAGATGACAGTATGGGTGTCCAGCCCATGGTATGCTGATACCAATGGCATGGAGATGACAGTATGGGTGTCCAGCCCATGGTATGCTGATACCAATAGCATGGAGATGACAGTATGTAGCATGGAGATGACAGTATGGGTGTCCAGCCCATGGTATGCTGATACCAATAGCATGGAGATGACAGTATGGGTGTCCAGCCCATGGTATGCTGTATACAAATGGCATGGAGATTGAAAGTTATGGGTGTCCAGCCATGGTATGCTGGATTACAAGGGCATGGAGTGACAGTTATGGGTGTCCAGCCATGGTATGCTGATACCAATGGCATGGAGATGACAGTATGGGTGTCCAGCCCATGGTATGCTGATACCAATGGCATGGAGATGACAGTATGGGTGTCCAGCCCATGGTATGCTGATACCTATGGCATGGAGATGACAGTATGGGTGTCCAGCCCATGGTATGCTGATACCAATGGCATGGAGATGACAGTATGGGTGTCCAGCCCATGGTATGCTGATACCAATGGCATGGAGATGACAGTATGGGTGTCCAGCCCATGGTATGCTGGTACTTATGGCATGGAGATGACAGTATGGGTGTCCAGCCCATGGTATGCTGATACCAATGGCATGGAGATGACAGTATGGGTGTCCAGCCCATGGTATGCTGATACCAATGGCATGGAGATGACAGTATGGGTGTCCAGCCCATGGTATGCTGATACCTATGGCATGGAGATGACAGTATGGGTGTCCAGCCCATGGTATGCTGATACCAATGGCATGGAGATGACAGTATGGGTGTCCAGCCCATGGTATGCTGATACCAATGGCATGGAGATGACAGTATGGGTGTCCAGCCCATGGTATGCTGGTACTTATGGCATGGAGATGACAGTATGGGTGTCCAGCCCATGGTATGCTGATACCAATGGCATGGAGATGACAGTATGGGTGTCCAGCCCATGGTATGCTGATACCAATGGCATGGAGATGACAGTATGGGTGTCCAGCCCATGGTATGCGATACCAATGGCATGGAGTGACAGTAGGGTGTCCAGCCCATGTATGGCTGATACCCAATGGCAGTGGGATGACAGTATGGGTGTCCAGCCCATGGTATGATGATTACCAATGGCATGGAGATGACCAGTTATGGTGTCCAGCCCATGTAGCTGATACCAATGGCATGGAGCTGAAGTATGGGGTGTCAAGCCCAATGGTATGCTGAAACATAGCATGGACGGATGGACAGTATGTGTAGCATGGAGATGAAAGTATGGGGCCAGCCCATGGTATGCTGATACCCATAGCATGGAGATGGACCAGTAGGGGTGTCCAGCCCATGGTATGTGATACAATGCATGGAGATGACCAGTACGGTTTCCAGCATGGTATGCTGGATACCAATGGCATGGAGATGACAGTATGGGTGTCAAGCCCATGGTATGCTGATACCAATGCTGGATCGATGACAGTAGGGTGTCCAAGCCATGTATGTGATTACCAATGGATGGAGATGGAAGTTTGGGTTGTCCAGCCCATGTTGCTGATACCAATGGAGTTAGGATGAGTGTGACAGTAGGGTGTCCAGCACATGGTTATGTGATATTTTTCCAGTCAATGGCTGGAGATGACGTATGGGTGTCCAGCCCATGGATGCTGTACCAATGGCATGGAGGATGATGACAGTATGAGTGTCCAGCCCATGGTATGCTTGATACCAATGGCATGGAGATGACAGTATGGGTGTCCAGCCCATGGTATGCTGATACCAATGGCATGGAGATGACAGTATGGGTGTCCAGCCCATGGTATGCTGATACCAATGGCATGGAGATGACAGTATGGGTGTCCAGCCCATGATATTCTGATACCAATGGCATGGAGATGACAGTATGGGTGTCCAGCCCATGGCATGCTGATACCAATGGCATGGAGATGACAGTATGAGTGTCCAGCCCATGGTATGCTGATACCAATAGCATGGAGATGACAGTATGGCTGTCCAGCCCATGATATTCTGACACAAAACTGACAACACATCACAATAATGAACTTGTCACACACATGATTCAACATCACAATTTCTCCTCTCTTCCATTTCTGTTTATTCATTCCATCCTTTCCTACAATTATTGCAAAACTGGTCCCACAGAATATAAATAAGATTACTGGTGTTAGTCTCACATAGCCAAACCCTTTACCTACCACTATCCAGTGTAGTGATAGGTAAAGGGTCTGGCTAGTGAATTTTTGCCATTATCATCTTCATTATTGTGTTGGTTGGTAATATAACATATCAAATGAGAAGCTAGCCATACACATCCAACTGACACTTTAAAAATGGAAGCTTGAAGCTTCCATTATGATAACTTTGCAAGCTGCAAAAGCATTCAGTGTTTCTAAACTCGCCTGCCTGAGAAGGCACAAGGATTTCAGCAAAATATTGGATTGTATTATTGTTATTATTATTTTATTATTATTATTATTATTATTAATCAAATCATTTTCATTATCATCATCATCATCATCATCATCACTATCATAGACTTAGGACAAAAATGAAAACCTCAAATTTATTCATCTTTATTCCTTAGATTATGTACATGTAATGTGACCTTTGCGACTGCCAGACCTTGGAGTTGGTAATGACACTGGATGACTAGCTACAAAGAAAAAAAATGACATAAAAAAAAGATTACAACGGTAAGAAAAAAAAAGAGGAAACCGGCAACTTAGCCAAGTTCTGAAGTTTAAGGTAAACGTGGACGACCCGACGGCGAAAATGAAGATAGTCTGCACCGCTGCCGCCAAGTGTGGTAGAAATTGTTCGCTGCCACCTGAGTTGTCACTGGAGTCCTAGTACGTGGAGGTTGTCGTGGTTGAGGGCCCGCCTGTAACCGACGTAGCTAGTCACCAAAGTTTTCTGGTTAAACAGTTTAGCTTGTAAGTTGTAACCAAAAAGACAGACTGCCCAAAAAGACCAGAACAGCCACATATATACAGAACTGTTCTGGACTAAAAGAAACTGGAATGTATTTTCTGTAATTTTTTTAATGTGAAGTGCTTTACAGAGACAAAAAATGTGTTTGTGTTGTGTAGCTTGATAAGGATTGTACAATAAACTTGACCATAAATTAGTCATACCCCCCATGATAGCAGTAGTATAGTCTTAGTGTTTGCTGTTAGCTCTTGCAACATTTCATACTGCTATATGATGTAGCAAGATGTAAGGACGCTAATGCATGTAAATTAAAGCTCCATGTACTTGCATTGTGCACTTATTTCAGTTCAAATTCTAGGAACAGTGACATTATTTCTCAAAGGTGACAAGGCAACACACTTGTCAGCGATTTAACGTCTGATCTCAATATTCTGGCTCTGGTGTGACACTGCCTGACATGGCTACCACCATAGCTGTCTCCACGAATGTCATGTCACTGTCAGCTTTGTCTGAATCCACATCATGTGGTTGAACTACTTTGACACAAAGGACTGCATTCGTGGCTTCTCTGGTGGACTTTTCTCAATGCAGCATCGTGTGGTGTTTATTGTGGCATGTTCGGCAGGTGTACTTGGAGGGACAGTGCGTGTAGCCATGTCCTTCTCCTAGACAGTTAGTACACAATCGCTTATCCCAAACAAACTTGTTTCTTTAGTCTATGTCATAGTGGGCGAAGGGTTGACACCGAACTAAGTTGTGCTTGTCTGTGCACAGAGGGCATTTGATAACTGGCGGCAATTTATTCGGCTTGCTCTTGGCTGAGCTGTTGGCTGGTGATGTGGAAGTGATTCCAGAGGCGTCTGGTGCCATTTGTTTGACAAGTTTTCTGATGTATTCCTCGGCATCTTCTACTTCTTCAGGCGTCAACTGTGGTCAAACTCTCTGTGGTGATATACTAACACAATGTAAACAGCAAGATTTCTGGAGGGTACGCTTACTGTCTACTATATCCTACTATATTCGGCAAGAAGTCGAAATATCGGGTCAAGTTTTAATTAACAATATTATTGGTTGTAAGAACGAGAAAATTTGCTATTACAGTATTATAATTATTTCAGCCGAGAATGACTGAATCATTAACATAGTAATTATGGCACATCCTCATTCTGTTATGCCTTGCAGATAAATCATCTAAGGCACTTGGAAATGATTTGTATTAGAATTGTGAGTAGGGTATGGAGCTATGCTACAACTGTATAGGCTAAAATACAAATAGAACAAAAACAAAAATAAAATAAAAACAGTCAACAGTGTAGACTAATATGTTATTATTTTGATCACTGCAAAAGATAATTGGTGAGGGATGTTTATGTCAATTATTTCAGCTGTCAATTATTTCAGCTTTTTATTCGGCTGTAAATTATAATCACTTAAATGACAACATCTGGTACAATAAGCAAATGATGGGTAATGACATGATTAACACAATAATGAAGAGGATGGCTGCAACTGCAGGATTGTCTGGGAAGAAAACAAACCATTCAGCAAGAAAAACGATGTGACTTGTCTCACAAAACATAATAATACCAGAAACTCAAATTATTCAATTAACTGGACATAAAAATCTGCCAAGTCTCAACAATTATAAAAAGGCCTCACTAGAACAACAAAGGGGCCGGAGTACATTGTCAGGCTGGTTAGGGTATGGCCTGACCACTTTTTGGGGATGACATTACATATTCATATAATGGAGAAAAAAACAGACTTTGGAGTCATGTTTATAAACACTTTCATTGCAAACAATGATCACATAAGAAAGATTATGTGTCATATTGTTACTTGCAGTGTAATTCTTTGTCATTTGATTAAAACACATGTCCAGTAAAAAGTGGCACATTTCATTACATATCTCTGTGTACTGGCCACACCCATGACCACACCTTTTCTTGGCCTGACCACTTAAATGGATCTTTCTCCAGCTCTGTATGTCTTGAGCTCATACAGGTAGCCTGAACCTTCAATTTCTAGTATTTCATCAAGGGTACTGCAAATCAAGACTTGACGACTCAGTCCCTGCTTGCTGGACCAACACTCACTGGTTGTACAATCAATATTGGCTTCCCTACAGCAACACAGATACCAAGTTTCACAATGTCCACAGCATCTAAAGACACACAATAATATAGTGATAATTCACTAATAGATAAAAGAATAACACATATTGATATGTCGAAATGATGTATTTTTATTTACCATGAAAATTTTATTATGAAAACAGAAAAATTGGAATTAACCCCAAGGGGATGCAATAACACTTTTAGAATGCCAAAGGGGATGTAATGGTAAAATATTGGGGTAGTTTGATTTGTATTAATCTCTATGGGAGTACCTGAGTTCAGTACATGATAATAATAATTATTGTCACTATAATTGTGGGGTTGCCCACAAGAGGATGAAGAATAAAGAGATATTATCATATCACACATTGCATAATCACACCTGTAACTTACCTAACTGCTCTAGAACATTCCTAGCTAGTATGCTCTCACCTAATGAGCACAGTCAGCGACGCGTTTCTTTTTTTATGTTACACTTGTGGATGGACGGCCATATAATATTTAACTATCCCATCATATCTTCAATAAGTCTTTGGTTGTGGTTACATTTACACATCTCATGCATGCTATTAATTAATTGCTCCTTTATTACATCTGAGCATTGGAGGAGTATTTGATTTAGTTACTGCTGAGGGTGCAGTATCAGCTACAATATAGATCGACTCTGGTGGCAGTTATGCATTTCTGAGGGCAGTCCGAGTAGCTATAAAGCCTACATCCTCAAACACAAAGGTGCCCCACAATTTTATTATTATTATCGTTATTATTTTGTTGTTATCATTTTTATTATTATTTTTAATTTTGTTGTTATATTATTATGGCAATAGTAACAACAAGAACAATTATAATTATATGATAATATGCAAAACAACAATGGAATGCTAGTAAATAACGGCAATGTTTACAAAAATGTTATGTTGATGCTTACAACAATAAATGAATGCTGTTTGGGCTATGTTTTGCTAAGTAATAAATTTTTCTCTTCAACTTATTGACACTGAAAGAGAACACAAGAAAGTACTATAGCTCTATAGACGGGCTTGACCCGTAGGTCAAGCCAGGTTAATTCCCCGGCAGCGACAGCGGAACGGGTACAGTATGGTACCCCCGCTCCGGAAATGCGGGGGTGCCAAATAAGCATGGGAGGGGTCAACGCGACGATATAAGCTGGGGGACCGGAAGTGAATGGTCAGTTATTGAGTCAGAAGCACTCTAGAACGAACAAGGTAGAGATAGCAAGGGCGAGTGCTTCTGAACTTCAAGCGTGTTTACCGCAGTAATGTCCGAGGAATGTCTGGGACGAGGGGTGCTCAGGGCGGCTCGAGTTCGAGAGGAGGCCCGTGGGCGTCGGTGCTGCTCTCCATTAACGATAAACTGGGGGGCATTGCAGCGAGGTTGGATGCCGTGGAGAGGCAGCAGAAGCAGGACTTGGTAGAGAGACGGCAGCAGGAAGGCGAGGGCGGCTCTTCTCGGGAAGGTGAGCGTACGGCCGAAGTGGCACCATGCACGTGGCTGTGGGAGGCGTCAATTAGGATGCCTGGTATAACGAAGTAATAATAAGTATTAGCAGCAATAATAACTTATGTGGCAGGGAAGTAAGTACCTGGGGGAACTACCACTATGGGGTGGCAAGGACATGGTGTAGGCAGCGATAAAAAAAAAAAAAAAAAAAGAGGTGAAAAGACTATTCACAGGGGTAGCAGGAGGCTATTATGGGGGAGATGTAGTAGATGTGGTGGTCAGCCAGACTGAATCAGAGTTGTGTAGAGGGGTGGCTGACCATGACATATGGAGTTATTTGACCAGCTGGTTTGACTATTAGGGTCAGCATTTAAGTAACTTTAGTACTGCGGCTGGAGGCCATTGTGTGCCCGGCCATTGTGTGAGAAATTAGTGTCAGGCGGGAGGCCAGTGTGTGGCCGGCCATTGTTAGTGTCAGGCTGGAGGCCAGGGCGTGGCCGGCCATTGTGTGTGAAGTTAGTGCCAGGCTGGCCAGTGAGCTGCCGGCCATTGTGTAAAAAGTTAGTGTCAGTGCGGGGTCGGCTGGACAGTTAATTATGTGGTTGGGCTAGGGTCAGTAAGAGGCCAGCCTTATGTGGTGTAGGTTATTAATAGGCTGGAGGTCCATGGGACCGGCCTGTGAGTATTTAATTAAAGGTCAAAGGGACAGACCTGTAGTTGTGGGAGGTCAGCCCAATGGGAGGGTTAATTGATGATCGTCAGGAGGGTTACAGCGAATAGCTGGCTAGGGAGCAGCAAGCTGATGTATAGGTAGTGGGGGCATATTATCTGTGGCCTCCAGGTGCTATGGACCCGTGGGCAATTTACATAGAAACCATGGAAGCACCCGGTTATTGATATGTGTGGCCGTTAATAGGTACAGCCAGGGGGTCGCATGGTTTGGCAGTAGATTCGTTGTTGAGTGCCGAGCTGGAACAGGAAGGGTCGGCTACGGAAGGCAGAACCAGCTCTGATGGGTGTCACGTTCGCTCGAAGGATCCAGAGGCGGTTAGTCCAGCAGCGAAAAAAAAAACAGAAAGTGGAGGTGCCAGCACAAAGGGGCTTGCTATCAGTGGTGCCTAAGCAGGTATCAGACCGAGCCCTAGCCGGAGAGTTTGTGTCGGCATCTGAGTTTATGAGGGACAACCTCATGCGTGTTACCCGAGGGAAGTCTGACAGTAAGACAAGCAGAAAGGCCTAAGAGAACCCACATCAGTAATTAGCTGGGTGCTAGGGTGGCTGCGGTTTGCCGATCTTGTGGCATCAAACCACCCAGAGAAGGCAGCTGGAATGATTCGGTATGTCCAAGTGGTAGCGGAAGGGGCATTGAAGCACGGCTTACCATGTGCAGAGAAGTTCGACCAGTCATTCCGGTCAGGGTATCAGTCGCTCACAGATCTGGATTTTGGAAGCGTAGATGTCACCCTGTATCTGCAGGAGTTTTTGGGCAGGGGAAGATGCCAGGAGTGTCAATGGTGTGCGGGAGGCGACCACAAGGAATGGGAGTGCTCCGCCCGGAGGAATTCGACATCATTCTCTTCGACATCATTCTCAAGTAGCCAGGCTCGAAGGGGAGGCCGTGGAGCAAGAGGCGAGAGTGGGAGAGCTCAATATAATGCCTGCTTTGCCTGGAATGATGGTTCCTGTCTCAGAGCAAAATGTCGTTTTGCCCATATTTGTGCCACATGCGGAGGTGACCATCGGAGGGCGGCGTGTGGGCAGAAGGCATCAACATCTGCGACATGGGGGCCCTCAGAGTCAAGGTCATAGCAGCTGGAAGGAACTGACTGATTAGTACCGCTATGTGTAACTAAGCTAATAGTTGTTTGCTCAACATTCCTGAAGTGATTTAAAAAAAATAAATAATAATATTAATAATAGTAGTAAAATTGTCTAGCAATTGGGTTTATGTGATATTGTATGCCCACTGTTGGGTGGGTAGGATTAGTCATTACTAAGTGTAACATAGGGGCTCAAGATGGTCAGTCATGTATATCTGTAGTAGTGAAGCAGTGGATATGAATGTGGGATATGGAGCATTGGGGATGCTATTATTGTTTTGCTGGTTTGTCATCCTTTTGGTTACAAACTGGGGTAGCCATGGGAGGGGTAATTAGTCAGTATGTACCTGTGCTGCAGGTTCGAGTGAGGCACAGTACCAGTACATGTCGGATTTGCAAATGTTGGAGGGCAGACACCCAACGGTGATGCCACTGGGGTGGCGACATGAATGGTCCGTGGTGAACACACCACTGAGGTCAGAGGCATGGGAAAGACGGCTAAAGGATCACCCAGACAGAACCTTCCAGAGGTATCTAGTGACTCGTGGTTTTCGAATTGGTTTTTCCTATTCACAAGCAAAGTGTGTGTCTGCAACTCAAAACATGGCCTCTGTGACGGAACACCCAGAGGTGGTAAAGTCCTACCTGCAGAAAGAATTTGAGGCTGGTCGTGTGGTAGGTCCAGTTCCTGAGGTTTGGTGGCCGTCCATACAAATTAGTCGCTTCGGTGTAATTCCTAAGCCACACCAGCCTGGGAAGTGGCGTCTCATTGTTGACTTGTCACACCCTAAGAACCGCAGTGTTAATGATGGTATTGAGAAAGAGCTGTGCTCACTCTCATATGCATCTGTGGAACAGGCAGTGAAGAAGTGTCTTCATCTCGGTCGCGGATGCCAGTTGACCAAAATAGATGTGGAGGCAGCATACAGGATAGTGCCAGTGCATCCGGATGACCGCCATCTGTTGGGGCTGTACTGGGATGGGCAAGTGTTTTTGGATACAGCACTGCCGTTTGGGCTGCGGTCGGCACCCAAGATTTTCAATGCCTTGGCGGATGGTCTGCATTGGGTGTTAGAGCAGGAAGGGCTAGATGTACTTCACTATTTGGACGACTTCCTGTTCTTTGAAGCCCCTTTGGGACCAGGAGAGAGCCTCACAACCGCCAGGGAGCAAGCGATTGCCTTGTGTGCAGAGCTAGGGGTTCCAGTCGCAGATGCCAAGACAGTGGGGCCAGTAACAAAGTTAACCTTTCTCGGGATAGAGTTGGATACAGCGGAGTTGGTGGCGAGGCTTCCCTGGGAGAAGGTTGTTCGTCTGAGAAGAGCAATTGAAGAGTGGAGATGGAAGAAAGTCTGCACTAAGAGGGAGCTACTATCACTTATAGGACAACTGCAGCATGCCTGCTGTGTAGTAAGGGTTGGCCGCACATTTCTAAGACGGATGATCGAGTTGTCATCAATCCCGAAAGAGCTCTATCACAGGGTGCGGCTGAACGAAGGTTTTCGAGCAGATTTGGCATGGTGGCACTTATTCCTGGACGACTGGAATGGCAGATGTATGATGACAGGTCTAGTAAGAGGAGTGCCGGCAGGAGTGCTAACTACAGATGCTTCTGGGAACTGGGGGTGCGGTGCTTTCACATCGACGGGCCTGTGGTTTCAGCTCAGATGGCCAGCGTCATGGCAGTCAATACACATCACAGTGAAGGAGTTGCTACCAGTGGTGATGGGTATTGCAGTGTGGGGTGCTCAGTGGGAAAATGGCACAGTGTTGTGTCGCTGCGACAATGCAGCGGTGGTGGCAATCTTGAGATCAGGGTCCAGTAGATGCCCCCATGCAATGAGGCTAGTTAGGTGTCTGTTCGTGTTTGCAGCTAAGTACAACATAGTATTATTAGCAGAGCATGTGCCGGGAGTGGAAAATGGAGCTGCAGATGCATTGTCCCGTGATAATCTACCCTCCTTCTTTACACTTGTACAGGGAGCCTGCCAGTCACCGTCAGTCGTGCCATGGCAGCTGGAACAAGCTCTGGTGCGGAGGCCAGTCGAGTGGATGTCAGAGGGCTGGACGAGGCTGTTGAAAGACTCGTGGGCGACTCTCTCGCGCAGAGCACAAGAAAGGCGTACGCCGTGGGGTGGCGTTGCTTCATGAAGTTCTGCTCGGAGGTAGGTAGGGAACCTTTACCTGCCTCGGAGGAGTTGTTGTGCTGGTTTGTGGCACGTTTGCATGAGAGGGGTGTTAAGTCGGGTACGTGTAGAAGTTATGTGGCTGCGGTTCGGGCACACCATTTAGAGAAAGGTGTGACACTCTGTGATGGGCAATCGAGACGTTTGCAAGCAGTACTGAAGGGTGTGCAGAGACGTGAGGCCGGAGTGGCAAAGAGAGTGCGGAGACCGGTAACTCCAGCAGTACTGAAGAAATTGCAGCCTGTGTGGTGTGTGGGTGTGTCAGCGGCAGATGGAACAATGCTTTGGGCGGCATGTTGCTAGGATATTTCGGTTTCTTAAGGGTTGGAGAGTTTACTACTCCAGAGGGGGGTGCTTTCGACCCGTTAATACATCTGTCATGGTCTGATGTGGCAGCGGACAGGGCGGTTAATCCAAGGGTGGTTCGATTTCAATTGAAGGCGACCAAGACGGACCCTTTCAGGAAAGGTGCTCGTGTGTGTGTGGGGGCTGTAGGTGGAAGTTTGTGTCCAGTCAAGGCACTGTTGCAGTACCTAAGTACTAGGGGGTCGGCAGAGGGCCCACTGTTCCACTTTGAGTCGGGTGTTCCTCTGTCCAGATCCCGATTCGTTGGGCACCTACAGGGAGCTTTAGCTAGGGCAGGGCTATCGGAAACTGAATTCAATGGCCATAGTCTGCGTATTGGAGCGGCAACGGTGGCAGGTCGATCGGGAATGCCAGAAGCCGTTTTGAAGAGTCTTGGCAGATGGTCAAGTTCTGCGTACACAGCTTACGTCAGGACCCCTGCATCAGACTTGGCCGTGTGGTCACAGGTGTTAGCCGAGGGTCATTAACATTTATGAAGAGTACTGAAATTGCCGGTATATTATGTGAAGTTGCATTGTTATATTTCATTGTTTGCACAAGATGTAATACAATTTTCTTAGCCATTTTGTTCTCCTTTCGTGCTGTGTGGGGCTTGGGGGGCGGAGGCTGGGACTCCTTTGTTAATTAAGAAGTCTGGGCCTCCTTTGGTTTGGCGGGTTTGGGGGCATGGCCCCCGGCTGGGTGGAGCCCCCGGTAGCACGAAGTGAGGTCCGGCTCGGATGCCGGACATCCGCTGGAGCCTGGCAAGGCCGCCGGTGTCCGGCTGACAGGCTGCCAGCGGCATCACGTGCGGGGGCAAAGGTCAGTCGCCCGTCACACCCCCGCCAATATTTACACGTCCAGAGGATGTGGTCATAATTAGGGATCAAAATAGTGTAGCATGAGCGAGGGGAATTAAAGACGGGTAGGTCAAGCCAGGTTAATTCCCCGACAGCGGAACGGGTACAGTATGGTACCCCCGCTCCGGAAATGCGGGGGTGCCAAATAAGCATGGGAGGGGTCAACGCGACGATATAAGCTGGGGGACCGGAAGTGAATGGTCAGTTATTGAGTCAGAAGCACTCTAGAACGAACAAGGTAGAGATAGCAAGGGCGAGTGCTTCTGAACTTCAAGCGTGTTTCCCTCCCACCCACCGCAAGTTAATAGGGTTGAGGCGTTTCTCCGACCCAGGACTATGTCCTGGGTTGTGATCAGGTGTGGCGGGTTTGGGGGCATGGCCCCCGGCTGGGTGGAGCCCCCGGTAGCACGAAGTGAGGTCCGGCTCGGATGCCGGACATCCGCTGGAGCCTGGCAAGGCCGCCGGTGTCCGGCTGACAGGCTGCCAGTGGCATCATGTGCGCGGGCAAAGGTCAGTCGCCCGTCACACCCCCGCCAATATTTACACGTCCAGAGGATGTGGTCATAATTAGGGATCAAAATAGTGTAGCATGAGCGAGGGGAATTAATATAGACAAATTTTACATGGAGTCCAGGCATGCGCGCTCGCCGTGCGCGAGTTTTTCGCGAATTTAGTCCGGTCCGTGCTTTAGTCACCCTGAGGAGGCAGATATAATCAATGGACGACGTTATGTGCAGAACGGCTGACCCCCTCACCTTTGACCTATAGAGCGCGGCCGATCAAACAAACTTTGAACCTTAAGAACGCGCGCATGCGCAAATGGCTGACCATTGACATTGCTACGGGACTGACCATTGCTTCGACCGTTGCTTCGGGGCTGACCATCTCTGCGTGGCTGACCATTGCTGCGGGGCTGACCATTTCTGAGCCAACAGACCCACCTCAATCATGCTGAAGTACATGATCACTTGGAAAAATAGCTGTGGGTACACATCAATATTTTGCAACTGTAGTTTTTTAATAATAATATAGCTACTTGTTCACACAACAATCAAAGGGTGTGGCTTCAATTTTGGACGTGACTGCTTCATTCTAAAAGTTGAAGCTAATGTTATACTGTGTGACACATATTCTTAAGTCGACAGACCACAACTCCATAAAGTTCATGGAGCAATCTACATGTGTATGTATCTAGAGTATCTAGTAGCGACAGTGAGAGCAGCATACAAGTACTTTTCCTGGGTCCATGCATCTCACTCACTTCCTCCCCCCCCGGCCTCCCTTCCCCACCCATATTTGTTCATAGAATGTTTCTCCAATTTTGTTAGAGTAAATCATAGCATTGTATTACTAGTTAAATACAACTTCAGTACGATCAACGTGACGACTCAAGGCAGCACTAAGAGGTCACTAACTGAAGGAACCTTGAGTACTATGTTAGTTAGTCAACTTTATTCTGAAATTAATGCAGACTGCTCGTAAGCTAGTATAACATTCCCAATGCCATTGACAAAATACTAATGAACTATTCCATAAAAATAAAATACTGTAAATTTCCAGTATGAAGACGCTTTTAAAGAGTTGGATTATGACAGTGTCAGTAATAGGTTTAATTGTCCTCAATATTCCAGTAGATTTTCCTTCAAACAAGGATTGAATTGTCACTGGAAACGTCCACAGCAATTCTTTGGACACTCTGTAATCTCCAACCTGTAACAAAGAAGGGAAAGTAATCACATGTTACCAATTTTTGGTGTTCCTTTCAGGAACACAATGCTGTTTTCACTACAGTACAGTACAGCAGTTTATGTTACACTGCTTATCTCTACTCGATAAAGGCCTCAATAATAACCTTTATAGGAATGCTTAACCCTTTCACCGGCAAGTTTATTTAGACTTTTCTAACAATTACAAAAAAAATATGTAATAAATCAGAATTTCATGATAGTTCATAGCAACAATTGAAAAAGATGCTTATTATTATCTAAATATTACTGTAATTTTTTTTGTTGCTTAGCAACTAATTTTCGGTAATTAGCACTTTCAAACCACAATATGAATATCATTACTATTTGAATTTCAAACTTAGCTTGGTGAAATAATAGTAAATAGTCAAGTACCTGGTGTTATATGGAATGTTGCAAGAATACTTCTATCTCAATAATATACAAAAGTAATTCTAAGGCAGTTGATATTTATTTGGACTTGCTAAAACCTTTTATACTATTTCATTACAATGTTTACTGTATAATTCATTGCTAAGTCAATTATAATTTATTTTAGTGAAATTATTACATGAACTAATTGATAGGGTAGAAATTATAATGCACAAGTGTTTATAAGTTTGATATGTTCACAATGAGAAGTCAACTAATGTGTGGTATTTCTTGAAGCAGTTTCTGCCAGAAGCAATACACAAGCAGACCTTGCAGTGCTCACACTGGATGCGTGACTCATGGCGGTTCCCAACTATTGAAAGGTTTCTTCGCTGTATGATAGCCAAGCACACGACACAATTTCCCTTCCTATCTACATGTACTGGCCAGTGGCCTAAATTAGAGTTGAGCCTATCAAGCTGAATATGCTCTACAGAACGAGGCCGTCCACTGCTTCGATGCCTGGAAGAAAAGCTACCAATTAGCTCCTTTGCAAGCTCAAGCCGAAATGAAAGCATATCTCTTTTCTTCCTTCCTCGCTGCTGATGTTCACCAGACCTGACCATCTTCTCCATGCAAAAACTATTCAAAATACACACCTCCAAACAATAAAAAAAAATACGACGCCACCACTTCCTTGATTTTCTGCCAATATTATAATAACTCTCAAGTTGATCCCCCTTGTCTACACCTCTCATATACTTCTGATAGTCTGGCAAACAAGGAGGACATGGAACATCAGCTTGACTACCATCAGCTTGCCTTCTTTTCACTAATGGATTTCCCACACGCTCACCAATATGCATGGTAGTGAGAAAATACAAGGACCTCTTATCCACCCATGAACATGCTAGAAGAGGACCATTACTCAAGTACTGGTATGTACCGCGGTTTAACTCTGTAGCCTTGATGATTAGTTCATGTGGAAACCCAAGTCGTGAGGGGCGTACAGTACCACAAGCATTGATACAACCTTGATGTTTGTATAGACGGTAGTAAAGAAGAGGACTAGTGTAAAAGTTATCCGTGAACAGTTGGACACCCATGTTGTCAAAACCTTCCATTAGGTCTAACACAACCTTTGTACACAGTCCTACATCACTTACAACTGTCTAGTCCTTTCCCGGTATAAATTTGTATACGCTTGACATAGCCAGTTGGAGCATCAGCTAGGACAAACACTTTTATGCCCCATTTCGTGGGTTTGTCCTTCATATACTGCTTGAATCTGAGTCTACCCTTGAATGGGATCATAGCTTCATCAATAGTGCATGCTTGATGCATTTGAAACTCAGATTCAAAAAGTGGACAAAGCAGATCTAACAGTTTTCTAACTTTGAATAACTTGTCATGTCCAGCCTGACCATATGGAACATGCTTGTCATTATCATTCAGGTGAAAAAACCTAAACAACTGTTCAAACTTTTTTTGGGGCATTATATTACTGATACCTGGAGTGCTGATGAGGGGGAAATTGGTTGACCAATATAGTTCTAACCTTGGCAGCCGAACTATACCCATCAAAATCAAAACACCAACAAATGCTTTTAGCTCTTCTACAGTGGTGTCTGACCATGCACGACAACTAGGATTACTCTCAATGCAGGAATTAGCATAGTGATTCGTTTCAACTTTCATCAAATCCCACACCTCATTAGAAAAAAAACGACAAAAGAGTTGAATTGGAGTACTCTGCCTCGTGACATCTGCTGAAGTAGGTCCTGGAACAGGAGTATAGGCTTGGGTGAAACTGTGCGGTTCTTCTTTCTTCCAGACTAAAGAACCAATCTCATTCAGTACAGTCATAGCACCAGCAGATAAATGGCTATAGCTACCACTACCCTGAATGCGAGCTATTCCACTTTGCCTCCTACTAGCAGGCCGTCTCCCCCATTGTCCTCTTCTACCCCTGCTCCTAGCCATACGAGCTCTTCCCCTTCCTCTCAATCTCCTGCCTATCCTTCTCCCACCTCGTGATTGCTGCCTACCTCTATCAATGAATGACTGGAAAGTATCTGAGTCACTTTCAGAATCTAGAGGTGGAGCACTGTCATCCATCGAAGATGGTGGACTATAGTGGTCCATGGATGATGGAGAGTCTTTTGCAGTAGATGCAAGAGAACTACCAGTACTCTGCCCAGGATCATCTGCAACAGCAGAATCAAAGTCTATATTGTTATAAATATATTTTGTTTATATCACACTACAACAAATAATACACTGTATATTGTTATGTGTGTATATATGTCTATATCTATTTTGTCTTGGCTATATAGCTTTACTGTTATTGTCCACTATTACTATATCAAGCTTCAGTTGAATTATTGTCCATATTGTTGTTTATAGCTATCATAACTACAGCTAGTAATGCATATATTGCTAGGAAGTATGTGTAAGTAAATCTATTAGTGTCTGGCTAGATTTACAGTTATTTCTACACTTATACAACCAATAAAATTGATGTAGAGCTTTATGTGACTGCCCTAATTCTACTGCTATACCTCACCTGAAGCTTTTCTTGGCTCAGCAATACCATCAGGTTTGGCAGCGACTCTACTGCTTAGAGTTTCTAACTCAGCATTGTCAAAATGCTGCTGTCCAGCATAAGCAAATATTCCCTCGCCGTCGTCGTCGCTGGAGTCACCCTCGGAAAGGCTAAAATCGTCCTCGAACAACCGTTGAAGTACCTCGTCGGCATCCATTGTAAACTTGCGGTCAATTTAAAAATTCAAATTTACTTTACCATTTTTTCGTTAGTTACCCGTTATACAAAAATCGGGTATTTAGAGTGCAGCTAGGACTGTTCCTTCTGCGCAGTATGGTAATTGATTCATGGACTGTTTGGACGCGGTTCGATTTTTACGATTTTTTTTATCGCAGAGCGCCATATGGCGCTATTGCCGGTGAATGGGTTAATTAGAAAACTAAAATATACATTATGAATGTAAGAACGTAAAAAAAAAACAAAAAAACAAGAAAAGTACCTCTTACTAAGATGAGTGAAAGAGACCACAATGGCACTTTATATACTGTACACATACAGTATATGTAAGTGTATACAATATATGAGTTTGTACACGAGGAAGCCAGGTGTGATGAGCCCCACAACAAAAACTTTAATTTGTACAGACATAGCAGCAAAAGCTCTACAATTTACTCATGGGCTGATACACAATTTGTAATAATTGAAACTATCATTTCTCAATGATTTTACATGCCACAGTTGTTCATGTATGTGCATGTGATACAGAGAGTACTTATGACTGCAACATTGTGCTCGCATCTATCAGGGGAATCCTGTACAAATGGCATCAAAATGTTGGATGGCTTCACTAGACTTTGCTCTAGTTACAAAAAAGGGGTGTTGCTTGCCAGTCAGAAAGCATTCAGATGGACTCCTTTTGTTACAAACAATGTAAAAGTAGTAAATTTAAGAGCAAATGCAAACAGTGGTGTAGGAAGATGATTCGGTATGGGTGGGCTCGAAGGGCAAGTTTTTTTTTTTGGTTTGCAGGTGTTCATGCGAGAAATCACATTGATCCTGGCATACACACACTACACTAAGCAGAAACAGAGTAACTATAGTGCAGTGAAGACCCACTAGTGGGTATGGTAACGTCAGAGTTCCAGTTAAGAACAGTCAATGACAGTGTTGAGGTGATAAATATAAACAAAAAACAAATCATCGACGATGCACGACGGTACACGAAAATAAGAACAAATGAGCATGCGTGAATACTAATGATGAAATAAAGTGTAATGTTATAGTTGTTCTGGCAATCAGAGAAAACATGAAAGTTTGAGAAAACATGAAGTTGTTGGCTTCACATAGGGTACTAACTGTTGTGGAAAAAGCCCCCCTATCATCACGTCGTAATTATGTGAGCAAATAATTTCTTGCAATTTGAGATACTGTAGTTTTGCTTAATCCTGAGAATTTAACAGAGAGCAAAATCAAGATAGATTGCAAAAGATTCTACTAAACTTTTCTAAGCAGTACGAAACATCAGAACCATATTTACATAAATATTTCGAAGAATACTACATTACATGTTATTTCACAAAATGGGAAATGTGCTAGAAAGATTGGCCTTGCTGATGTAGATACAAGCATGCATATTGAAAGACATGTTTGCAGTAACATTTTTAACACATGGTGGAATTTTGCTTCCATCAGCTCAAGATTCATGAATGGCAAAGTAAACAAAATAGTTGATGGTCTCTGTGGGCTTTTGTGGGGTCGCCGCTCGCACTAGACTCAGAGGAGATTCACTTTACTCATGGACTCGAGGAGGGCGCAAGGTACGCTGCCACCAGAGTTCTTTCCCAGCCCCAACAATTGACTGAATAGAGTTTTAAATCTATGTCTAAAAAGTGTAAGGCACGAGGTAGAACTGAACTTAAAATGATGCACAATGCTTATATAGAGAATTGGGAACACGCCCACAATATGACACACGATGACGTGACTTCCTGCACTACAGCGTTTCGTTCTCACTGCAGCGCAGGCACAAACAACACATGACTCTGTGAACAAACAATCAAAACTTAATCAACAAAACAAGTGATTGCACAAACAACGGACGTATGGAAAACATGTTTACAACATAAGATAATACAACAATAAAATATAGCAATAACATAAAAGTTCTAAGTTCACTTGAGCGATGAGGTGGGGCAGATGCCACACCTCTCTTATGCCCGACCCACAGTCTCTTTCATATTTTGATGCACACATTCTCCCACTAACTAACAAAAGAACTGATTTGCCTTATTGGTATGGTTGCCTGGTGTCATCCTCCTAAACTACACATTGGCAGTCTGTGCTGATGTGAGCCCATGGTCATGTCTGCGCATGTTCTTGTGCATGAGGCAGTGGTATGACCCTGGACCCACCCCCCCTGTGTGGCCTTGGGGGTGAGAGTCTCGGCAGGTCAGTGGCAATTAGCGTTAATTGCCCTGCATTGCTGGAGTCCCCCCAAAGGGCTGCAGGAGGTGGCCTATACCCCCAAGGCTATAAGGAAAGGGGGTTGACAGCTCTCTTACCAATGGTAGTAGGCTGTATACCTGTAAGTACAGACAAGCATACACATTGAGAACTGAGCATTATGACAAGAGTACTGCTGAACTGCCCATGACCCCCAACCTTCTCCCTCTCACTGGCTTTGGGATGGTGTGGCCATCCAATGACTACGTATTGGTTCCTCGGAGAAGGGAGTGGTGCCACTGACCTTGGAGCTGTGATCAGCGCCTGGTACCTGGATGACTCCAGCCACCATGTCTGTCTCGGGTAACCAGTGGGCACAGCTTCAGTAAACCAGGACTGGTGAGTCCTGTATACTCCCATCTCACCTGCTTTCACTGCACACTGGAGTCTAAGTAGACTCCAGGAACACAACCTGGGTAGTGGTTGTCGAGTAAGGGGAGAGTGCCCCCAGCAGTCGTTAATAAGTGAGGGACCACATGCCCAGGTAAGAAGACCTGAGCAAGGGCAGAGTGTACGTATCACAATACCAATTTGAATTCTATTGCGGGTGAAGTTAAAACTCAAAAACTTGTGGGAGCTCCATTTCTATTTGAGTTAGTGGCGGTGGTAAGTTAATACGCTATTTGTCAGTTATAAGCCGTATGCAACAGTATTTACTTGAAAATTCATTGCTCCACTAGACTAACCACGAAGGTTAAGTCTTGCGTAGGTATGTCAGTTGTGTGAAAGTATTGTGTATTACAACTACTAAGAATATCCCTCCCCTGTTGCATTATCTGCTCCACATCCCTATTCACATGGAACTTCAAAAGTTGGCATTAGCTATTAATAGTAACAGTCGGTGTGCCTGGTGGAGGCAGCAACAGACACAAGTGATAAGGAACATGTCCTGATCGCGTGACGGGGTAATTGAGTGAGTGCCATGCAGATGCATATGTGAGCCTGAGAACAGATAGGCAGTGAGTCTGAGAATACATCAGTGAGCCTGAGAATACATAGGCAGTGAGCCTGAGAATACATAGGCAGTGAGTCTAAGAATACATAGGCAGTGAGCCTGAGAATACATAGGCAGTGAGCCTGAGAATACATAGGCAGTGAGTCTCTGTTAAATTCTCAGGATTAAGCAAAACTATCTCAAATTGCAATACATAGGCAGTGAGTCTAAGAATACATAGGCAGTGAACCTGAGAATACATAGGCAGTGAACCTGAGAATACATAGGCAGTGAGCCTGAGAATACATAGGCAGTGAACCTGAGAACACATAGGCAGTGAGCCTGAGAATACATAGGCAGTGAACCTGAGACTAGATAGGCAGTGAACCTGAGAATACATAGGCAGTGAGCCTGAGAATACATAGGCAGTGAGCCTGAGAATACATAGGTAGTGAGCCTGAGAATAGATAGGCAGTGAACCTGAGAATACATAGGCAGTGAGTCTAAGAATACATAGGCAGTGAGCCTGAGAATACATAGGCAGTGAGCCTGAGAATACATAGGCAGTGAGTCTAAGAATACATAAGCAGTGAGCCTGAGAATACATAGGCAGTGAGCCTGAGAATAGATAGGCAGTGAACCTGAGAATACATAGGCAGTGAGCCTGAGAATACATAGGCAGTGAGCCTGAAAATAGATAGGCAGTGAACCTGAGAATACATAGGCAGTGAGCCTGAGAATACATAGGCAGTGAGCCTGAGAATACATAGGCAGTGAGCCTGAGAATACATAGGCAGTGAGTCTAAGAATACATAAGCAGTGAGCCTGAGAATACATAGGCAGTGAGCCTGAGAATAGATAGGCAGTGAACCTGAGAATACATAAGCAGTGAGCCTGAGAATACATAGGCAGTGAGCCTGAGAATAGATAGGCAGTGAACCTGAGAATACATAGGCAGCGAACCTGAGAATACATAGAAAGTGAGTCTGAGAATACCTAGGCAGCAAGTTTGAGAAAACATAGGCAGCAAGCCTGATAGTGCATGCAAAAATAGATAGGCCCTGGGGCTCAGTGCAAGATTAAGTAGGTAAGTCTGATAGTGCAAGATCGGATGGCAGTGAGAGAGTGCACAGATAGAGTATGACAATGTGCAACTAGTTGGCAGCAAGTCTGAGTGTGAGGATGGGTAAGAATAAGAACAAATACTACTCAAGCATGACAATACATTGGTGGTGAGTCTGGCTGTGGCAAGGCAGCACACTGAGTGCGAGATAGGTGGCGAACCTGATAGTTGAAACTAGATATCTGGATGTGGGACTAGATAGGTGGCTAGAATGAGAATTGATAGGCAGTGAGCCCGAGAGTGCGCACGAATACATTGGTGAGCTAGAGAGCAAGAATGCTTTAACAGCATTGGGTGTGAAAACAGATAGACAGTAACATGAGTGTGAGAATAGATAGAAAGTGAGCCTGATAGTGTGAGAATAGACAGGCAGCGAGCCTGAGTGAGAATGAGAATAGATAGGCAACGAGCCTGAGTGAGAGTGAGAATAGATAGGCAGCGAGCCTGAGTGAGAGTGAGAATAGATAGGCAGCGAGCCTGAGTGAGAGTGAGAATAGATAGGCAGCGAGCCTGAGTGAGAGTGAGACTAGATAGGCAGCGAGCCTGAGTGAGAGTGAGATAGATAGGCAGCGAGCCTGAGTGAGAGTGAGAATAGATAGGCAGCGAGCCTGAGTGAGAGTGAGAATAGATAGGCAGCGAGCCTGAGTGAGAGTGAGAATAGACAGGCAGCGAGCCTGAGTGAGAGTGAGAATAGATAGGCAGCGAGCCTGAGTGAGAGTGAGAATAGATAGGCAGCGAGCCTGAGTGAGAGTGAGAATAGACAGGCAGCGAGCCTGAGTGAGAGTGAGAATAGATAGGCAGCGAGCCTGAGTGAGAGTGAGAATAGATAGGCAGCAAGCCTGAGTGAGAGTGAGAATAGATAGGCAGCGAGCCTGATGGAGTGAGAATACAGTAGATAGGCAGCAAGCCTGAGTGAGCGCAAGAGAATAGATAAGCAGTTGATAGTGAGAGAATAGACAGGCAGCGAGCCTGATGGAGTGAGAATAGATAGGCAGCGAGCCTGATGGAGTGAGAATAGATAGGCAGCGAGCCTGAGTGAGAGTGAGAGAATAGATGACAGCAAGCCTGCGAGTGAGAGTAGACATGCAGTAAGCCTGATAGTGAGAGAATATGAGCCTGATAGCGTAAGACTAGACAGGCAGCGAGCCTGAGAATGATGGCCATGAGCCTGATAGTGCAAGAATACACAGGCAGTGAGCCTGAGAGTAAGAAAATAGAGACAGGCAGCGAATATGATAGTGTGAGAATAAGTCCAGTATCAATAGCGTGAAGGGCAGCGTGGTCTGGCCATTACTAAATACTGCAGATCCCTCCTACCTATGCTCTATATAATGCCACACTGGCCATAGTGTAGTGTGGCTTATGAGTCCTAACACACATCCAGCACTAGTTCATTCTCTAATCTCCTCTCTCATCATGTAACCCCTATTTTCTCCACCTCCCTTCTCATGTAACACTCACATCAGCATAAATCTCAATTACAGCATGTACTTGACTGATTCAGGAGTTTCTATGCTTTCGAGAAAACTGATCACTTTGACAGAGCCAATCTTGGCAATACCGTGAGAGGGTCTGGCCATTACTAAATACTGCAGATCCATTACTAATACTGCAGATAGTTACTAATATGCAACGGACAATGATGATCATAAATTGTTGCATGAAGGTTAGAATAAGAAGAGTGGGAGCCGGCTATGCACCCCACACCTGTAACGAAGCCTATGCCTGACCATAATGAGGGTTGGCAGCATGCTCTCGTGATTTAAAGATAGCGACTGTGGGTAGAGTAACAGCACCAGAACTAGAGTCCAACTCTTAACCTAACTGCACTAGTAAGCAAGGCAAATGGACCGGCAGCATGCCCATGTATTATCGAGCCATAGAACTCCTGTTTTCGGCCGATTACATCTGTAAGTATCTATTGTGTATGAAAGGCCATAAGCCGGGTACTGATGATTTCACAATGAGGTGGTGGCTTGATGATGTAGATCCTATATATCCAACCTAGCTAAGAAAGCTAATTATTTAGAGTACAGACAGTATATCTCCAGCCCCTTACTATTAAAAAAAACAAACACTACCACTGATGAGCAGTCATCCTTAGAGAGCTAATAGTGTCGGGTGAATCAGCCATTCTGGCAAGGCAGTAACAGGTAGCTGCTAGGCTTAGGCTACAAACACTGAGAACAGTGGCTATCAGGACTAATGTAATTGTGCCCGGGTGCCATTGCTCCACATGTGACACACCACATGTGACCACTTAGCCGCATGGTCGCAGTATTTGCAGGTCCTCTGCTGACCTTTACCTGGGTTCGGGTGATGTGATGGTGGGCTACATCTCCGTTAACTCACAAACACTTGTGTCCTAGGTGACCACAACAAGCTAGCCAGAGCCACTAACTGCTGTGAGTGTTGGTGATACATTCTAGCAATGTAGACCTATTGGAATCAATACTTCCCTATATTACAAACACACTCTAGAGAACACTCACTTGCCATCATTACAGCAGTATCAGGTAACTCCATGATCATTATGTTGACACTTCTTGAGCCATCATTCACAGCTGGTTTAAGTCAGAGACATCGAAAGCAGCTCCACCCACTCCATCCCACTACAAAGAAAAGCAATAGAAAAAGAAAACACACTGAAGTGAATAAATGCAATCATGAAATTTCAACTCATATTCTGCAAGCTAATCCCCCCAAGAAATTGTTAGAAACAGTTCGAGAGGTATAGAGCCACAGGGAAGAAATCTCAGCTCTATCTAAATGATAGACCTTATAATAAATAAAAATTCATTATCCCAAATTAGATAAACTTAGCGGAAGATATAGAAAATGCAACAGTTGCAAATCCCCGATGTGTGGACAGAGTATATTTCACATGGGCCTCAATTTGGTGGACCAGCATAAAGGAAAAAAATTTGCATTCATTGAAAATATCATATAAGAAATTGAACATCTGAATAATTCAATATTATCCAGGAAATCCCATCATATTGAACTACTGCACACTAACCACTGTCACTACGATAAATTTATCTCTAGCCAACTCTCAGATACATTTCTGAGGATCTCATGATTGATACTGATTGTAGACATGTTCAATACACCCTATTATCCCTACTATCATTAGGGCTTTTCCGGCTTTTCACCCAGGGGGGATCTATGTTAGACAGCAATCGATATTTTAAATTAATCGTGCAATATACTTTATAAGATGTAATTCTATACCAAGACTTAGAATAAAATATTACCCCCATTCTCTTTTTTTTTTTTTTTGTGTATTATTTATTTTTCCTACTAAGCCTTATACCTTAGCCACTTTCATCATGTATACCACTGTTAATAACAACAACACAATCTCACTAAGTACTATGGAGGTTGGGGGGGGGAGGAATTTTATTAGGTACAGTGGCTGAGTGTTTACTGTCATGCTTGTAATCACAAAAAATCTTACCTGCCGATGACATGGAAGATGTATATAGATAAGAAAACCAAAAAGGAACATGTTTTGACTTTGTTCATGTTAAGTTGTTGAATGTGCTTCATTATTACCTTTCATAATGTTTTCAGTAGGCAACAAATTAACATTTTCTAAATTTAATAGTACGGTGCGAAATTGCCCATTATAATGTATGGGGAAAATAGCTGTTCAATTGAATCGCACGGGGAAATGAAATAGTGCGTAACTAAGTGAAATAGCACGGAAACTAAATGAAATACCACAGCTGCTAAGTGAAATAGTACGGATAAGTGTGCATGCGTGCAGCATTAACCTTGAAAACGTACAGTTCGAGAGATTCTAGTTGGAGACAATGTCATTGTGTACCACAGAAGCTCTACCCATATTAGACGGAATTTTTTCAACATTTTAGGATGAGTTGTAGGCTGAACACGAAATTCCAGAGGAAGCTAATGCTGAAATACGAAGATAGTGAGTGACTGATACGGTGTAGCTTCAAGTGCAAATGATAAAAAAAAAGCTGGCCTACTATTAGCGAGTGATAGCACGTGTAACCTGTGCTATTAGGGATCAATAGCACTCATAAAGCATTCAAAATAGCACTCTCTGAGTACAATTTCAATTGCTTTACGAGTGTTATTGATCCCTAATAGCATCACACTAGTAATATAAAATGGTATTCGATAACCCACACTTTCAGCAATGAATTGGCAGCAGAAATGATTAGTTCAGACAGTTACATGCTTTACAAGAGGGGGAGGGGAGAGGTGCTTAAAGAAAACTCTGTTTTTTTGTCATTGCAAATAATCTGTCATTCACCATAGCTCTACATGCAATTCATTAGCTATCTATTCTATACACATCAGAGTATTTAGTACACTTACTTGTTATCACACAGCATAAGTGAATTCCTGCTGTTGTAGTCCTCTCTTCCGTTATCATCACTCACCAGTGGCACAAAATGCAACCTAGCCAACAACGAGCAACCAACCACGAGCAACCAACCACCTACTTCAATCTTGCAGGGTGGACAACTTCCACAGAGGTCGAAGGTGAAAGCTGGCACCAAGAGCGCGCGCAAAGACATTGCGTGCGGTCAAAGGTGAGGGTCAGCCGTTCTGCACATAACGCGACGTCTTTCATAAAGGAAAGACGTTATGTGCAGAACGGCTGACCCTCACCTTTGACCTCACGCGATGTCTTTGCGCGCGCTCTTGTTGCTAGCTGTCACCTTCGACCTTTGTGGAAAGTTGTCCTTGGTGACCCTGCAAGATTGATTTAGGAGGTGGTTCGTTTTATTGGCTAGGCTGTATTTGTGCTACACGTGAGTGATGATAAAGGAGAAGAGGACTGCAATGGCAGGAATAAGTTAGTGTACTAAATACTGTGATGTGTAGTGTTTAATAGATAGCTAATGAATTGTATTTAGGAGTTTTGCAAATTATTTGACATGACAAAAAAAACAGAGTTTTCTTTAAACACCTCTCCCCGCCAAACTTGTAAAGCATGTAACTGTCTGAACTAATCATTTCTGCTGCCAATCATTGCTGAAAGTGTGGGTTATCGAATAATGAGTAATAGCATGGGTAACAGTGCTATTAGGGATCAACAGCACTAGTAAAGCAATTGAAATAGTACTGAAAGAGTGCTATTTCAATTGCTTTACGAGTGCTGTTGATCCCAAAAGTACAGGTTACCCGTGCTGTCACTCGCTAATAGTAGGCCATCTTTTTTTTTTTTTATCATTTGCACTTGTAGCTACACTGTATCAGTCACTCACTATCTTTGTATTTCAGTTAGATTCCTCTGGAATTTCGATTTCAACCTATTGCTCCTCTTAAAATGTTGAAAACTTTCCGTCTAATATGGGTAGAGCTTCTGTGGTACAGAATGACATTGTCTCCAACTAGATCTCTCCAACTGTACGTTTCCAAGGTTAATACTGCATGCGTGCACACTTATCCGTATTATTTTACTTAGCTACTGTGGTATTTCACTTAGTTTCCACTTAGTTACCGTGCTATTTCACTTAGTTACGTGCTATTTCACTTTCTCTGTGCGACTTCAATTGAAGAGTGATTTTCCCACACAATTTTGAATGGGCAATTTACGTGCCGTACTATTAGATTTAGAATTGCTGTGACAAAACCTGTTTCATTTTGGTTTTCTTCATATACATGTTCCATATTATCGTCAGGAGTGGCAGTAAACACTCGGCCACTGTAACTAATGAAATGCCCCCCCCCCCACCTCCCTAGTACTTTAGTGAGATTGTGTTGTTGTTTTTTCCCATTAGTGTACTGGCAATTTTTAATTAACAGTGGTATACATGATGACAGTGGCTAAGGTGTAAGGCTAAGTAGGAAAAATAAATAATACAAAAAAAAAGAGTGGGGGGAAATTTTTTATCTAAGTCTTGACACAGAATTACATCTTATAAGGTGTATTGCATGATTAACTTTAATGTCGATTGCCCCCCCCCCATTCACATTGTCTAACTTACCTCCCCCTTGGGTGACAAGCCGGAATAGCCCTAATGATGTTAGGGATGATAGGGTGTTGAACTTGTCTACAATCAGTATGGGTCATGAGATCCTCAGAAGTGTGTCTAAGAGTTGGCCAGAGATATATTTATCGTATTGATAGTGGTTAGTGTGCAGCAGTTCAATATGATGGGATTTCTTGGATAATATTTGTTTGACTAGGTATAAACATGCTTGATTATTAAAGTTCAATGTTTGTTTTTTTTAATAGCAGCCTAAATGTTTGATTAAAAAAACATTTAGGTATGACTAGTGGTTTGAACTTTAATAATCAAATATGAATATGATGGGATGGAAATCAACGGCTTCTATATCGATATCTGAACACAGCTGATGTCTTTTATAGTAGGCCTTCACTATGTATATAGAAATTTGTAAGTAAGTAGCTGCAGCCAACAACTCCACATTAGTTCTCAAGATGTCTGGGCGAAGCATTTATTTGAAGTGAGAATTCATATCAGGTGGATTTATTGAAGTTAAATGGGGAACAAAAACAATAGCGGCTGCATTAATGCAGCCACGGAAGTCGATCACTTTAAAGAATCATAAAAAATACAATATTAAAGCTATATGTGACATACGGTAATCAAAAGACGTCTAAAAGACTGCTCATTCTGACAATGGCTAAAACTTTCTTTTGCTATGTAACCTTTACCAATTTTTTGTACCATTCGATCAGGAGTTTACGGCTTCTTGTTTTACAACCTTTGAGGCTATTAAAAGCTTCTGGCGAATTTAGCCATGTAGAGAAGAAGAAAGTAAGGACAGATAGTTAGCTACCTGTGCAGCCGTTTTCCTTAGGGTTAGAAGTATAGAAAGTAATGATGGAGCCTCAGGGAAGCCAGTATAATCAAGCAGTACTAAGTCCAGTAGCAATAGATGTCTACCTAATACAGGTATTAGTAGGAAGGGGTGATGAATCTGTAATGATAGAAAGAGTGCTAGGAGTGTGAGAGCAGCAAGCAAGAGAAGGTTTGATTCAGTTTATTTGAATGTTAGAAGTGAATGTCATACTATTCTGTGTTGAAACAAAGTTGGGTTTTTTCTATAGCCTTATTTATACATTAAAATAGGATGGGAAAAGAAATGTATTTTATTTTATCACTTTTAAAAAGTCACTGATGAAGGCTACATGGAGCCGAAACATTTGAACTATTATTACAGATACTACAGAAATTAAAAATAAATATGTTTTAGTATGAAGCTGTATATTTTTATGTAGTAATAATGAATCTTTATGTAATACTTAATTAAGTTATTTTACCATCACCTCATCCTTGGTCGTAACTTGTGATACCGAAATTTTTAATCAGTGAATGAGTATTGATCAAAACTGAATCCTGTCATTCATTAGTAGTGTATGCCTGTGTGTGCAACTAGTTTCCTGTGTAGGAATGTTTCTTCTATAATATATAGAGCTGACGTTTCTTCCCTGTCACTAACCTCTAAAATTAATGTTGTGGTTTTTTACCACACTTTCTTGACCGTTCTATTTCTGCATTATACTACAGTATGTGTTCATACATGCCTCTACCTCTTGTTGTGTTACAACTGACTCCAATCTAGAGATCCAGAACCGCCGTGTTAGTGAATATTTTTAAGAGACTATACCTCTTAGCTAGAGTTTGATAAACTGTTTCTAACAATTTCTTGGTAGGATCAGCTTGCAGAGTACAAGTTGAATTTCATGATTGCATTTATTCACTTCAGTGTGTTTTGTTTTTCTATTGCTTTTCCTTGTAGTGGGATGGAGTGGGTGAAGCTGCTTTCGATGTCTCTGACTTAGACTAGCTGTGAATGATGGCTCAAGAAGTGTCAACATTTGATCATAGAGTTACCTGACATTGCTGAAGTGATGGCAAGGTGAGTGTTCTCAGAGTGTGTTTGTAATAAGGAAGTATTGATTCCAATAGGTCTACATTGCTAGAAGGTATCACCAACACTCGGAGCAATTAGTGGCTCTGGCTAGCTTGTTGTGGTCACCTAGGACAAAAGTGTGTGTGTTTGTGTCTATAAATATACATGTAAATATGTACGTCAAGTAATGTTATCAGATGTCACTGTATATGAGACCAGTACTATCGCAAGATGTTGATAATCGTAGTGATCTGAATGCTAGTCCATACTCTGGCAAGTTTCTGAAGGCTGATCTTATGCAATATAACCTGTGATTTCCCCCTAAGTGAATTTGTGCCTCCCAAAAATTGCCGATTTAATTCCCACTATTGCAATAACAAGGAGTGACTAATGCAGTAACATTAACACATGATCCTGTGACTGTTCTGTTGGAAGATGTCTATTATTTCAGCTAACTTTATTTTGTGTAATCTATGACCTTCAGTGGCATTGGCATCAGCTGTGTCTAGTTCAGTTCTAGTTAAGAGGTTATACCTCCATGTATTCTACATACACAAGGAGTCTATATGTAGGATAATAAGTTCTGTTCTGTTAGTCAGTTTTGTCAATTAGTTGTTATGAGTTTCATATCACTAAATTACCAGCTGTAGCTGTACCAAGTAGAATGCTTGGTTTCCCTCAGTTGGAACATCTCTAAAAATATTCCAGTCTGCGGAACGTTTTAGTTCTTTTAGAACCTTTTAGAGGAGCCCTGCAATGGCAGTCAAGTGTGGGCACATCTGAACAATTTTTCAAATTTTATCCATCTGTGTCTCTGGCTTGTAGTTTATAAGCACATTATTTATTCCTGACAGGCTTTAGGATCTATTTTGATCATGTCATATTTAATCTCGCTTTACTGGACCCTTTACCTACTGCTATGCAGCGGGTAGGCTGACATTAAGTAGTTGTTCAGTTCCCCTCACCAATTGGGAAAACCACAAACAATAGATGACATAATAAGGTGGTATATCCTGTGACGTAAGACTGCTCTAACTTTTTGTGTGTGTTGTATTTCTATATGGCTGACTGAGTTGAATAATTCATGTGCCATGAAATATCTTAGTGGGTTATTCAGTCATTCTCGGCTGAAATAATTATTGGCTGTTAGAACGAGAAAAATTTGCTATTATCTTAGTGGTTTTACCCACACTAATTAAGCCCACCATCACATCACCCGAGCCCAGGTAAAGGTCGGCAGAGGACCTGCAAATACTGCGACCATTTGGCTAAGCGATCACGTGTGGGGTGTCACATATTGAGCAATGGCATCCGGGCATTCGTCCTGATAGCCACTGTTCTCAGTGCTTGTAGCCTAAGCCTAGTAGCTACCTGTTACTTACAATCTATCTTTATTTTGCTCTCTGTTAAATTCTCAGGATTAAGCAAAACTATCTCAAACTGCAAGAAATTATTTGCTCACATGATTACGACGTGACGATAGGGGGACCTTTTCCACAACAGTTAGTACCCTATGTGAAGCCAACAGCTTCATGTTTTCTCAAACTTTCATGTTTTCTCTGACTGCCAGAACAACTATAACATTTACATTTTATTTCATCATTAGTATTCACGCATGCTTATTTGTTCTTATTTTCGTGTACCGTTGATCGTCGTGATGTTTCGTTTTTTTGTTTATATTTATCACCTAGAACACTGTCATTGACTGTTCTTACTGGAACTCTGACGCTACCATACCCGCTAGTGGGTCTTCACTGCACTAGTTACTCTGTTTCTGCTTGGTGTAGTGCGTGTCAGTAGACTACGCTGGGATTAAGTCCTCAACTTGCTGGATAGTCCCTCTTGTACGTGCACACTGAGGGCTAATAATAATAGTAACAAATTGTAAAGATTTCGTGTGTTAATATTAACTTATGTTCTTCGTATTCATCAATCACCAGCGTTATTCATTTAAAATCATATATAAATTTTAGTTATTTTGAATGTAAATTCAATACAGACTACTGTGTGTAAGTATTGCTGATACGTTTGTAGTTGGGATTTAGTTTGTATTGCAAGTAGGCATTGATCTTTGTATATCAGATAGGATTGCAATCTTCACTTTGAATCTCTCTAGTGAGAATGTTCGCGGATTCTTCATCATCAGTGATGTGTTCCACCTCAGTTTATTTCTCTTATTATAACAATCTTGTTTCAATACTCTATTGTACTTGTATTATATATGCCACTTAATTGTTTTATTTACCCCGCCCTTATAATTGTTATATATTTTTTGGTTAAAATGGCCCAGCTCCCCCCTCCCCTGTATGAAGCCCTGACCAAATACTGGCATATGTAGACACACTGACAAACTTCAGTTCCTTCCCCTACTCTAAACTTGGGGCTGAAGAAGCCTGTAGCAGAGAAAATAAATGCACTGCCAGTATCATAAATATTGGGAGTTTTTAAAACCAAACTTTGAGGGACTACGGGGGAGAGGGGGAGGGGGGGGGGGTTTATTTGAATAGATGAATCAGGTAAACACTTAATGCAAAACTATAGCAGAGACATTTGGAAAAGCTGAGCAGAGGATAAAGGGTAGGAGCAGGTGGTAGCATTACTAATTAAGATCTCCTTTTCCTCACTCAATTACGCAGATGCCCATTAATTGGGTTAACTGAAAAACAACAACAACAAACAAATAACTTCATCAAGTGATACTATTATGGATAAATTAATAGTGCTAGTAGAGACGTGTCAATTGGTGAGAAATAATCACGATAATTCAACCCTTTCACAAGCAATAGTGCCTCACAGAGCTCTCTTCTGAAATTATGCTTAAATCTCTACTCATACAAATCACTCACTCACAAGAAAGGGAAACTCAGCTTAAGGAAGAGAAGAGGGTGGAGGAATTTAGTTTAAAGAAGGGGGAAAGGTGTGTCCCCCTTTCGGTATCAAACAATGCAGAAATCATTAGTGACCTTAATAATTGGTGCACTTTGTTTTCAAGAGGCTTTATCTTTCATTAATACACTATCTGTTGTTGATTTTTACATTAATGAAAGATAAAGCCACTTGAAATGATAGTCAACAAGGCAGTACTCATTGTGACATAAAAAACAACAACGTACATTACTGAAGGTTACATCTCCAGGTAAAGTAGGAAATATATGCTCGTCAAATTATTAAGTTGAGCTTAGAGTGACAGGGTAATGGAAGTGGAGTGGGGGTGTACAGGGGGTCACACACTGTGGAGATTTAAATGATAAGAAACAGTTTTAGTTATTTTTTTACCAATTAAATACTTAATAGCTTTAATAGCATATTTTTTCAAAGATATGGTTTGAGTGGCGTGGGAAGGGGGGGGGGCATAATATTTTTACACAACTTTAAAATGTGATTTCTCGCATGAACACCTGCAAACCACAAAAAAAACTTGCCCTTAGAGCCTAGTCTCGCGTAGCCAGACACTTTACCAATCGCTACACGGGTAAGGGTCTGGTAGATTGACATTGAGCAGTTTGTTCAGTTCCCCTTGCTAATTGGGGAGACCGCAAACAATAGGTCATGTAATATCCTGTGACATAAGACTGCTCAAACTTTTGCGCGTGTAGTATTTCTGTGCACAACTCTCCAACAGCCGTGTCAAAACTCTTCCTTTAGATGATGCCATTAGTTATGCTAAGCAGTGACTTGGCCTAGCTTTTTAAAGATATCTGCAGTTGGAAGTTTCGCTTAGCAGCAAAATACAGTTGTTGCTTTGTCATGCTTGTACAAGTAACATTTCTTCATGGCAATACAGAACAAGCTCTGCCTACTGATCTGAACAATTCACGCGCCTGAAAATATTTAACGATTTACACCCACACTAATTGAACCACAGTTAACCACTTGCTGACTAAGCAAGAACAAACTGCTCAATGTCAGTCTACCAGACCCTTTTCCCGCGCAGCAATTGGTAAAGGGTCTGGGTACGCGAGACTACTTAGAGCCCACCCATACCGAATCATCTTCCTCACTGTTTGCATTGCTCTTAAATTTACTACTTTTGCATTGTTTGTAACAAGAGGAGTCCATCTGAATACTTTCTGACTGGCAAGCAACACCCCATTTTTGTAATTAGAGCAAAGTTTAGTGAAGCCATCCAACATTTTGATGCCATTTGTACAGGATCCTGATAGATATGAGCACAATGTTGCAATCATAAGTACTGGTACTCTCTGTATCACATGCACATACATGAACAACTGTGGCATGTAAGTTTCAATTATTACAAATGGCATGTTAAGTTTCAATTATTACAAATTATTGTATCAGCCCATGAGTAAATTGTAGAGCTTTTGCTGCTATGTCTGTGCTATGTCTGTGCTATGTCTGTACAAATTAAAGTTTTTGTTGTGGGGCTCGTCACACCTGTTTCCTCATGTACAAACTCATATGTGACCGTCTATAGGAAAACCAGGCACAACGCGGCACCCTTCGAAAAAATTTTTTTTGCACTTACGGAGTTGTCGGCGTCCAGATATTGAGCTCTCCAAGTTTTGTCGTCGTAGCTTAAGTCGTTCCCGCTATAATAGACCTAACCGTTCCCTTCCGTCGGCTTAAAACAATACATTTTTAAGAAATCGATCGATCTTTTCTCGATATTACGCACGCCGCGTTGTGCCCGGTTTTCCCTTAGACGGTCACATATATTGTATACACTTACACATGTACATGTGTGTAGCATATAAAGTGCCATTGTGGTCTCTTTCACTCATCTTAGTAAGAGGTACTTTCTTGCTTTTTTTTCCTTCTTACATTCATAATGTATATTTAGTTTTCTAATTAAGCATTCCTATTTAATGGTTATTATTGAGACCTTTATCAAGTAGAGATGAGCAGTGTAACATCAAGTGCTGTACTGTACTGTAGTGAAAACAGCATTGTGTTCCTGAAAGGAGCACTGGACCTTTGGTAACATGTAATTACTTTCCCTTCTTTGTTACAGGTTTGAGATGCAAGAGTGTCCAAGGAATTGCCATGGATACGTTTCCAGTGACGATTCAATCCTTGTTCGAAGGAAAATCTACTGGAATATTGAGGACAACTAAACTTATCACTGACACTGTCATAATCCAACTCTTTAAGAGTTTCTTCATACTGGAAATTTACAGTATTTTATTTTTATGGAATAGTTCATTAGTATTTTGTCAATGGCATTGGGAATATTATACTAGCATACAAACAAACTGCATTTTCAGAATAAAGTTGACTAACATAGTACTCAAGGTTTCTTCAGTTAGTGACCTCTTAGTGCTGCCTTGAGGCATCACGTCGATCGTACTTAAGTTGTATTTAACTAGTAATACAATGCTACCATTTACTCTAACACATTGGAGAAACATTTCTATGAACAAATTGGGGTGGGGGAGGGGAGGAGGCGGCGAGTGAGATGCATGGACCCAGGAAAAGTACTTGTGTTGCTCTCACTGTCGCTACTATAATATATATCCACACATGTAGTTTGCTCCATTCACTTTATGGAGTTGTGGTCTGTCGACTTAAGAATATGTGTCACCAGTATAACATTTGCTTCAACTTTTAGAATAAGCAGTCACGCCCAAAATTGAAGCCACACCCTTTGATTGGAACAAGTATTATAATTATAAAACTACAGTTGCAAAATATTGATGTGTACACAGCTATTTTTCCAAGTGATCATGTACGTGTACTAGCATGATTGAGGTGCTGCTTGGGGTGGGTCTGTCGGCACACAAATGGTCAGCCCCACAGAGATGGTCAGCCCCAGCAGTAACGGTCAGCCCCGCAGCTAGCGACGGTCAGCCATATGCGCATGCGCACGTGCTTAAGGTTCAAAGTTCATTTGATTGGCTGCGCTCTGAGGTCAAAGGTGAGGGTCAAAGTTCATTTGATCGGCTGCGCTCTGAGGTCAAAGGTGAGGGTCAGCCGTTCTGCACATAACGTCGTCCTTTCATAATCAATGGACGACGTTATGTGCAGAACGGCTGACCCTCACCTTTGACCTCAGAGCGCGGCCGGTCAAATGAACTTTGAACCTTAAGCAAGTGCGCATGCGCATATGGCTGACCGTCACTGCGGGGCTGAACATTGCTGCGTGGCTGAACATTACTGCGGGGCTGACTATCTCTGGGTGGCTGATCATTGCTGCGGGGCTGACCATTTGTGTGCCGACAGACCCACCCCAAGCAGCACCTCAATCATGCTAGTACATTGGAAAAATAGCTGTAGGTACACATCAATATTTTGCAACTGTAGTTTTATAATTATAATACTTGTTCAACAATCAAAGGGTGTGGCTTCAATTTTGGGCGTGACTGCTTATTCTAAAAGTTGAAGTAAATGTTATGCTGGTGACACATATTCTTAAGTCGACAGACCACAACTCCATAAAGTGAATGGAGCAAACTACATGTGTATGTATCTAGTAGCGACAGTGAGAGCAACATACAAGTACTTTTCCTGCGTCCATGCATCTCACTCGCCTCCTCCTCCCTTCCCCAATTTGTTCATAGAAATGTTTCTCCAATGTGTTAGAGTAAATGGTAGCATTGTAATACTAGTTAAATACAACTTAAGTACGATCGACGTGATGACTCAAGGCAGCACTAAGATAACACTAACTGAAGAAACTTTGAGTACTATGTTAGTCAACTTTATTCTGAAAATGCAGTCTGCTTGTAAGCTAGTATAACATTCCCAATGCCATTGACAAAATACTCATGAGCTATTCCATAAAAATAAAATACTGTAAACTTCCAGTATGAAGAAGCTCTTAAAGAGTTAGATTATGACAGTGTCAGTGATAAGTTTAGTTGTCCTCAATGTTCCAGTAGATTTTCCTTCAAACAAGGATTGAATCGTCACTGGAAACGTATCCATGGCAATCCCTTGGACACTCTTGCATCTCAAACCTGTAACAAAGAAGGGAAAGTAATCACATGTTACTAAAGGTCCAGTGCTCCTTTCAGGAACACAATGCTGTTTTCACTACAGTACAGTACAGCACTTGATATTACACTACTCATCTCTACTTGATAAAGGTCTCAATAATAACCATTAAATAGGAATGCTTAATTAGAAAACTAAATATACATTATGAATGTAAAAGATGAATGAAAGAGACCACAATAACCATTAAATAGGAATGCTTAATTAGAAAACTAAATATACATTATGAATGTAAGAAGGAGAAAAAAGCAAGAAAGTACCTCTTACTAAGATGAATGAAAGAGACCACAATGGCACTTTATATACTACACACATGTACATGTTTAAGTGTATACAATATATGAGTTTGTACATGAGGAAACCAGGTGTGATGGCCCCACAACAAAAACTTTAATTTGTACAGACATAGCAGCAAAAGCTCTACAATTTACTCATGGGCTGATACAATAATTTGTAATAATTGAAACTATCATTTCTCAATGATTTTACATGCCACAGTTGTTCATGTATGTGCATGTGATACAGAGAGTACCAGTACTTATGATTGCAACATTGTGCTCATATCTATCAGGGAATGCTGTACAAATGGCATCAAAATGTTGGATGGCTTCACTAAACTTTGCTCTAAATTACAAAAATGGGGTGTTGCTTGCCAGTCAGAAAGTATTCAGATGGACTCCTCTTGTTACAAACAATGCAAAAGTAGTAAATTTAAGAGCAATGCAAACAGTGGTGTAGGAAGATGATTCGGTATGGGTGGGCTCTAAGTAGTCTCGCGTACCCAGACCCTTTACCAATCGCTGCGCGGGAAAAGGGTCTGGTAGACTGACATAGAGCAGTTTGTTCTTGCTTAGTCAGCAAGTGGTTAACTGTGGTTCAATTAGTGTGGGTGTAAATCCTTAAATATTTTCAGGCGCGTGAATTGTTCAGATCAGTAGGCAGAGCTTGTTCTGTATTGCCATGAAGAAATTTTACTTGTGCAAGCATATCAAAAACCTAAGGTACCATGGCATATACAATGGCCCGTGGCACAAAGCAACAACTGTATTTT
>WLWD01004841.1_pt1 | contig 38047 bp, 24 predicted proteins | sample 6712731 | NCBI WGS metagenome assembly WLWD01 (sample SAMN12718690, study PRJNA576275) | sponge metagenome | isolation source: marine sponge | host: Mycale hentscheli | place: New Zealand: South Island, Marlborough, Capsize Point | collected 2014-11-01 | reverse complement strand
CCCCCCCCCCCCCCCCTCCCCCCCCAAAAAAAAGAATTCCCAATTTATTACTCTATCAACTACAATATTATTATAATAGCAAAATTCCTATAACATTAAAGTATGATACAGGAACTATTCTATTGGAATTTCTTATACTTTAGTAAAATTATATCTTCAATGGCAATTCTTTAGATTGCCAAGTTCAGTTCTATTAGTTGATATTGTTGTCTAAATATCTCTTGGCTGTAGCTATTCCAAATTGAAAGCACAATATCACTTTGGTTATAATGTCTAAAATAATTCACTGAAGACGGCAGAACTTTTCAGCTCTTCTAAAACTTCTTGGAGCCTGGTACTTTCTCCAGTGACTTTTACTCCACCATAACCTTTTATAATTTCTTGAAGAAATCCCTAAATAGACTGTTTGACAATAGCTCTTCTCTTATACTTAGCTTTATTAGTTATTTTGTTTGTTTGTTTGTTTGTTTGCAAAGAGATAAAACAATAACTCAGTTTCTACACTAGAAGTTCCACCCACCAACCCCCTTATCCCCCAAAGAAAATTCCTGTATGAAACCCTGATAGGACATTTTACATTACTTCAAGTGTGAATCAGAGAAGTTAGAAGTTGGTTATGTACAGTGTATGTGTGATTCTGAGGTGGGAGGGACCAATGCACTCCTTCTCTACCCTCCCTCCCCCCCCCCCACCTCCAAATCAGCCTGGATATGTTCAGTGTTTATACATGTTTGAGCATATGTGTGTGTACATGTGTTACATATACAGGTGTCCCACAAGACAGCAGAACCGTGACTATGTGATGTATTTGTTAAAGGTGCTCTATTTGGAGTCTAACGTAAGAAAAAGTCTACGTGTACCTTTTTAACTGCAGTACATTCTGGTGTTAGATCCCTTTACCTATTGGACAAACTAGTAGCACATATTTTGATCAAACATATTTAGTTCCACGTCTGAATAAAGGAACGTATTCCCTAGTATATTTTGTTGAGCATTAGATTAGAAGGTTGGTTGCTTACATTTATTTATTTGTTTGTTTATTTTATTGTTTGTCAATATTGAACCCTCACCTCTCACACTAATCATGAGGGTTTATATGCACTAAGTGCAGAATAAATGTGTAAATTACAGTTTAGCTTGGTTGTATATTTTTATCAAAATTAAAGTTAATATTGCCGTTTTCATTTCTGGACTCTCACAAGACTGCAGAGCTTTTAGTAAACCATCTACACCGTCACTTTCACTTTCATTGTAAGACTCACTTAATTTATTTCGTTGTTCACACGTGAAACTGAATTGTATGACTAAAGTAATAGATATCATAGTATGTGTGTGGCTGTGCGTCTATTAGAAAGTTTAATGTAAAGTGTAATGTTGTCTTGTGTCTGTTTACCTCTGTGTGTTTGTTTTCAGAGGGTGGAGCCATGGGAGTTGGAGCCAGATGAAGAGGTGGACGACTTCAAAAAGTAATATTCTATTTAATACTCACTTGTCTTGTATTTCAGAAGCACTCATTCTTATTGTATTTTTGTGTATCACTATGAAGCACTTTACCAGTTGTCAAGTTTCGCATAGTCTCGCACGTCTGAAAATACAAATTATAATGATTGAACACATTGGTTGAATTGGGGGTGGTAATTTCTATTTAGGCTGTTGTATAGCTGGACGATAGGACTGTTATTTCTCAGAGATGACTACTGTAGTGGAACTTACTGTTTTTATGCATGTACTGGTCATCATCATCGTTGTGTACCGGGTTGTCATTTGGTAAAGTATTGCCATGTTAATTTGTTTGGTTTTATTTGCATATGTTCTTGAATGATTAAATCCCAAAATATACGGATGAAATCCTCACTATACAGCAACTAGCTCCATCAAAGTGTGCTTGGACTAGAGAAGGTGGATGTTTGTACAGTTGGTATGTACTATCCAGTAGAGGTAAGGCACACTTGGCACTTCCCATCCCACAAGATGTTCTCCACTTGTTTACTTATTTATAATAATAATAAAATTATGAAAGTTCAATGGACATGTTGGCACAACCCGAAACGATTACACTGTTATCTTGCTGAACTGACACTGACAGGTTCTGAAAGAGGTGGCTAGTAGCACGTGGCTCACCAGTGACCAGAGACACGTGTCTGCTCAGTGCCTTAAGGAAGGCCAGGGTAGTAGAGCCTATAGCTCCCAATGATACCACCACTGCCACCGGTTGAAAATGGTGTTTCGTTGACAAGTGCAAGTATTTCCCAGACTTCCTGTCTTTTTCCTTTACTATTACAGTATCGCTAAGCCCATAATGATAATAGGGTTACCAACAAGGATGTCCCACTCTATTATACACAACTGGTCCTACTTAAATTAAATTTTCTTTCGGTGACTGCCCTTGGCCACTTATACCTAAAGTGTCAGTGAGAAAATTATATGCTAATTGTAGTGTATCGAACGTATTAACTATTCATTATTTCATTTATTCATTTCCTATTCTTGTGACGTCATTATCATTTACCCGCATGCGCGGGCCCCCTCTTGTTTTTGTGTGTCATTGTCTTATGTGCTGTGCATTATATGGAGTGTGATATGAATTACAATACTCTCTTTAAATCTCTTTGCTAACTTGTCGAACCCCGCGTCCCACGATATTACAACTGGCGACGAGCAGACGGGATACAAATGGCTGCACCACGAGTGCTGGGGAACATTCAGGAGTTCGACCCGCAAGTGGAAACTATTACCACGTATCTGGAGAGGCTGGAGCTCTACTTCGACGCAAACACTGTAGCGGCGGAGAAAAAGGTATCTGCGTTGCTGTATGGCATAGGACCTAAAGTGTACGGGGTGCTACGAAGTCTTCTGGCACCAACCCGTCCACAGGACCAGACGTTTGATGACTTGGTCACAAGGTTAAAGGCTCATTATGACCCCAAACCTCTAGTAATTGCGGAGAGATTTCGTTTTTACAAGCGCAACCAGTCCAGCACTGAAACCATTGCTGAATTCTTAGCAGACCTACGTCGACTTACCATTCGCTGTGAGTTTGACACTTTTCTGGATCAGGCTCTTCGAGATAGACTAGTCTGTGGAGTGAGAAATGAACTCATTCAGAAGAGACTCTTGGCTGAAGTTGGTCTCACCTTGGCCCGAGCTATGGAAATTGCCCAGGGCATGGAAACTGCTGAGAAAAATGCAAAGGAATTTCATGCGCCTAGTAACTCTAGTGCTACACTGGAAGTTCTTCATCTTCCTGGCAAGGCTAAGAAGAAGTGCTATCGCTGTGGTCGTGATCACCACGAGAAAGATTGTACGTTTCGTGAGGCAACATGCCACAAGTGTGGTAAACAGGGGCATATTGCACCAGTGTGCAAATCTGGTCGCTCTGGCTATACCAAACGTGCCCCGCCTTCCACTTCACATGGATCAAGCCATAGGAAGAAGAAGTCTTCACCACGACAACCTACTGGTACTAGGTGGGTGGAAGCGGATTCCTCAGACACTCCCGAGGAATTTTTTTTGTTTGCACTGTCGGATGCTTCAACAACTAAGCCTATCACTCTGGAAGTAGGACTTTGTGGGAAGCAAGTCAACATGGAGCTTGACACAGGTGCAACCGTATCAATTATGGGAGAGCAACATTTTGATACGCTATTCCCAGGACAGGAGATTCATCCGTCTACTGTGGCTCTTAAGACTTATACGGGTGAGCCGATGGAGGTTCTGGGTGAAGCAACAGTGTCTGTTACATACCAGCAACAACCCTCACTGGAGCTACCTCTGGTCATTGTCAGAGGAAGTGGACCTTCCTTATTAGGGAGAAATTGGCTCCATCACATCAAGTTGGACTGGGGATCTATAAAGGCTGTGTTGCCACCTCAGAGGTCTCTCAACGGGCTGCTGGAGAAATATCAGGAAATTTTCAAGGATGAACTGGGAACCATCAACCCCTACAAAGTGGATTTGGCTGTGATGCCTGAGGCCAGGCCGAAGTTCCATCGTCCCAGATCCGTACCATATGCCTTGAAAGCAAGTGTTGAAGAGGAGTTAAATCGATTGGAGAATAGTGGTGTCCTTGAGAGAGTGGTTCATTCCAATTGGGCAGCACCAATTGTGGTTGTGCCTAAAAAGGATGGACGTGTGAGAATCTGTGGGGACTATAAAGTTACCATCAACCCTTCATTAGATGTAGATCAATATCCATTACCCAGACCTGAGGATCTATTCGCTACGTTAGCAGGTGGTAAGCAGTTTACTACCCTCGATCTCTCTCATGCTTATAATCAGTTAGTTCTCGAGGATTCAGCTAGAAATTATTTGACCATTAATACTCATCGAGGACTATACCAGTATACCAGATTGCCGTTTGGAGTAGCATCTGCGCCGGCAATTTTTCAGAAAGTTATGGACACAGTGTTACGGGGAGTGCCGAGAGTGATATGTTACATAGATGACATTTTGATTACGGGAACTACCGAGTCGGAGCATTTTCACAACTTGGAACAAGTTTTGCAGCGTCTGCAGGAGCATGGCATTCGAGCAAATAAAGCCAAGTGTTCTTTCATGCGTGACCAGGTTCAGTACCTAGGGCACCGAATTGATGCTGAGGGTATACACCCTACTGAGGGCAAGTTGCAAGCAATACAACAAGCCCCGGCTCCGAAGAATGTGCAGGAATTGAGGTCGTTTTTGGGATTGTTAAATTATTATGGTCGTTTCATACCAAATCTGTCGTCACTCTTACATCCTCTGAATAAATTGTTGTGTCAGGACACACCATGGTCATGGTCATCTGAGTGCGACCAAGCATTCAAAAGGCAAAGGAGAAGCTGATGTCTCCAAGTGTGTTAGTCCATTATGACCCCTCCTTACCTATTCGTTTGGCAGGAGATGCATCAGCCTATGGAGTAGGAGCTGTGATTTCCCATGTGATGTCTGATGGAAGTGAAAGGCCCATTGCTTTTGCATCCAGGACTTTACTACCAAGTGAGCGTAACTACGCCCAAATAGAAAAGGAGGCTTTATCGCTTATCTTTGGCATAAACAAGTTCCATACGTACCTATATGGTCGCCATTTCACTTTAGTGACGGATCATAAACCGCTCACAACCATCCTGGGTCCGAACAAGGGCATTCCATCTATGACAGCTGCACGTCTTCAACGATGGGCAGTTCGATTATCAGCATATTCCTACACTATCGAGTTTCGTCCAACTCAGCAACACTCAAATGCTGACGGATTGTCTCGATTACCACTCAATGTTTGTTGTGCTAGTGATTCTGCACCCGACCCCTCATGTTTCAACGTAAAACAGATTGAGAGTTTACCAGTTACTTCTACGGATCTAGCGAAAGCTACTCGTACTGATCCTATTCTCAGTCAAGTGTATGCCTCCACACTGAACGGTTGGCCTAGTGAGGTCAATGATGAGCTTCAACCTTTTCGTACAAGGAGGGAGGAGCTAACAGTGGAAGCAGGATGTGTATTGTGGGGTACAAGGGTGATCATTCCTTCCAAGCTGCGACAGAAGTTACTGAATGAATTGCATCGGGATCATCCTGGCATCACCAAAATGAAGTCTGTATCACGTAGTTATTTGTGGTGGCCAAATCTAGACAGGGACATCGAAAGTTTGGCAAAAGCTTGTGTAGAGTGCCAAGCTGTCAAGAATACTCCACAAGTTGCTCCACTACATCCTTGGCTGTGGCCTACGAAGCCATGAAAGCGAGTTCATATTGATTTCGCTGGTCCTTTTCAAGGAGCTATGTTTTTGGTGGCAGTGGATTCGCATTCTAAGTGGCCTGAAGTTTTTATTATGTCAAGTACTACTGTATTCAAGACTATCGAAGTGCTGCGTGTGATGTTTGCTGCATATGGTCTACCGGAACAGATAGTCTCGGATAATGGTCCACAGTTTGTTTCCAATGAGTTTGCTACCTTTTTGAAACAGAATGGAGTGAAGCATATTCGTAGTGCTCCTTACCATCCTTCCACAAATGGTCTCGCTGAACGGTTTGTTCAGTCACTCAAACAGAGTCTTAAAGCTACACTGAACACCCAGAGGTCACTGTCACATCGTCTCTATGATTTTCTGTTTACTTATCGTCAGTCAGTTCACTCAACTACAGGAAAGACTCCAAGTTCCTTGTTTCTACAATGTGAACTACGCACACGATTTGATCTATTGCAACCTGACCAGGAAGCACGTGTTCTTGCCAAACAATCTCAGCAGAAGTCTGGTCATGATCTGCATGCAAGATGTCGACAGTTTTTCTTAGGTCAAAGTGTCATGGCTAAGAATCTACGACCAGGTCCAAAGTGGATACCTGCGGTCGTCGTGGAACGGCTAGGTCCTCTGTCCTACCTAGTAGAGACTAATGATCGAGACCTATGGAGACGTCATGTTGACCTACTTAAGGAACTGAGTCCAGCTGAGACGTTACCTGCGGAGTCTACACCACAGTCTGCTGTTGGTCCCGAGGTTATGTTACCCGCCGGTCAACACACACCAGTATCCTCTGGATCTCGTGCGGAGCCAGCACCGGTGACTGCTCAGGAAGAAGTCAGGTCCTCGGAAGCACCAACTCCTGAAGCAGCTGCACCTGTCAGAGTGCCTTCATCAGCAGTCGCGGTTCCCACTTCTCCACCGCGCTCTACTGCTGTATCAAAACCTTCCGGAACTTCTTCAGTTCACACACCTAGGACTCGATCCTATCCAACCCGGAATCGGAACCCTCCGGACTACCTACGACCTGTTTGGGAAATTCAAGTTTAGACTGACTACTGTATTGCTAAGTGGAAGGGAGTGTAGTGTATCGAACGTATTAACTATTCATTATTTCATTTATTCATTTCCTATTCTTGTGACGTCATTATCATTTACCCGCATGCGCGGGCCCCCTCTTGTTTTTGTGTGTCATTGTCTTATGTGCTGTGCATTATATGGAGTGTGATATGAATTACAATACTCTCTTTAAATCTCTTTGCTAACTTGTCGAACCCCGCGTCCCACGATATTACACTAATCATTTAATTTATTACTACATTTTGTTTCACAGGTTGCTATGACTACGGTTCTACTACGAGTGTTAATATTTGACTCTAGTCGTCGATCCTCTCAAAGATTGGAGCTTTGTAGATGGAGTGTTTGATGCCAAATGAGTACTGCGGCATCTTGCGATGGCACACTGTCACCTACACACACAGTCAGCAAAAATTACAATTTTGTTGTTTTTTTTTATAGTACAAATTATCACCTCGGGAGCAATACACCACAGTACACCACAGTACGGTGAAACCTCTGATAGTGAACTCTAACAAACAAATCACCTATATTTAGTAAACTACATTTTTCCCCTACCAACTACAATGGAAAACAGTGTTTCATACAGGGGGGGGGGGGAGCCCTGGGATCCCCCCCCCCAAACCTCTGATCTCCCCCCCCAAACCTCTGATCTCCCCCCCCCAAACTCATTTCTTTACACAAACTTTTATAATAGAATAATATACCAATTACAGTCTAATGCGCCTATTTTTTTCTTTTAAATGTCCAGAATTTCATTAAGATTAACTTCACTTAAGTCTGGGCCTTCAATGGCAATTCTCATAAGGTGAGTCAAGTTTTCATCAGACAAGTGATTCCTTAGCCTGGTCTTTATCATCTTCATGTGACTAAACGATCTTTCGACGGTTGCTGTTCCAACTGGAAGTGCTAGTAAAATTTTGGCCAGATTATAAACCTCTGGGAAAATCTCACTGAAAATTCTCCCCCCCCCAAACTGAAAATCCTGTATGAAACCCTGGAAAAAGTATGGCTTCTTCAAGCAAACAGCTCTGATTTCTGAATTGTGAACCCCACTGGCAGTGCCCCCAACAGACTCTTGCAAAGGTATGAACCTCGGATATGACCACACCTTACCTAATGCATCCTATAATGGAAGAAGCCAAAATGTCTACTGCTGTGCCTTCAATTTGTCACATTACTTGTGTACAGTCTATTAACATAGGATTAGAGGAGCTGTGCTCCTTGCATTCATGAATGTTTGATATAATCTCTGAAGGCAAACAACTTTATTTGTGAACTGATAGCCTGATCTCAAATTATTCTCAGTTTGGAGGTTTTTAAAGTTTACTTTTTGTTGTGGGATGGTGGGTAAGGGTGCCTAATACATTATGAAATGGACCCCCATATGTGTTTCACTTCAAATCAATAAGCTGGACAGCCGCACCCACTCACTATAATATTAGTTCTATACAGCCACACCCACAGACTTTTCTATAAGCATCAGACTCTGGAAGGGATATGTTATACCATTCACCCCAATCGGTGATGCATGTCCAGACTCTATAGCATGCAAATTAGCTACAATAATGATTACTACCTATCACAAACTGGATCTATCACTTCAACTGTGAGCTTACCTGTTCCGCACCGTGTGCCCCAGGCCCAGGAGTGTGGAGCATAGTGCTAGGTCCAGGAGGCCTGATGTGCATGGAGTACACTGGGCTCCTGTTGGTATACATGTCAAGGTCTACAGTCTTGTATGCCCCAGGGCCAGGATTCTGTATCAATGGTTATATTACACCACAATAATGCAAATAACTTAATAACCTCACTAGACTTTAAAGTATTTGAAATATTGGCAACTGAGCTAGCTCTGCTGATTTTGTTAGCCTTAAAATATAATGTAGCTCCACTTTGTTAAAACTAAAAGTGCCTTATAAAATGTAGCATAACTACAATAATAATAATATAGGAAGTCCTGCTTAGTCTCTATTGAAATCGTCTACCAAACCAAACTAAGTGTAAAAACATACAGCAATTAAAAAGAAAACAAGAAGTAGTTTGGTAAGTTTACAGGGGAACAACGGAATAAAAATTTATTGAAAGGAAGTGGAAACTTTGGAACTCAGTATTAGTGCCACATTACTCAAGTTGTCATCTATTATATATATATATATAGTTTAAAGTGCAATTTTTTAATAACGCAAGCGAAAACTAAAAATTACATTTTGGTAGAAAATAATAGAATGAAAGATAAAGCTAAACAAAAATGACTATTAAGCTAGCCATTTCAATAATCAATTACATTAACTGTTTATACAAATATACTGCAACCAACATACATTAAACAAGCACCTTTCTCACTTAATAAGAGTGCCACTGCAGCAATTTCTAAAGCTAAAGATGTCTACAATTGTAAAGAATTGAACTCAAATCTTCTCACCTTGCCAAGGTTCCAATGCAATCCTCCAATGTGTTGCCTAGCACCCATAGTGTAGGCAGGGTAGGTGACCTTGCTGACATTCCTCTCCCCTATGTGATTGGGTAAGGTGTAGTTGTTTGGGGCGGGATTGGTGTTCACGCGACGACCACCTGCTTTCAAACCGAATGAATACTTGGGAACATTCATGTGAGTGTTTTTGCAGAGACCAATGTGGTAGGCCGCTATATACAGTGTCACATTATGCATGCATAATTATATATCAGCTATAATGTATATTAGATGTCTTTCTATTTCACAGACTATTTTATGAACAATACAGAATTAAAAATATTTGGTCACGGGAATTGAACCCAGGACTGCTTGCCACTGAGCTACGACAACCAGTCGGCAAACAAACACTCCTAATCTGTATTTTATACTGTTAAGGGGTACTGCTATGCTATAGTCTCGCTCTCAACAGACCAACGAAAATTCTCTTTTTTTCTACGATTCTTTTATCCGTCGAATTCTTTACTCTGCTAATTTATCACTGTACAATTTCTTACTCAGCCTTACTCATTAGATGTAGTGGAGGTAGTGGAGTAAAAAAATTCCATGGATAAAAAGAATCTTGAAAAAAGATAATTTCTGTTGGTCTGTTGAGAGTGAGACTGTAGCATAGCAGTACCCCTTAACAGTATAAATACAGAATTGAAGTGTTTGTTTACAGGCTGGTTGTCGTATCTCAGTGGAGGAGTATGTGCGTTAAGCAAGTGGTCCCATTGGCAACCAAATATTTTAATTCTGTATTTTAAAAAAGGCTGTGAAAGAGAGTGATTATATCTAATGAGTAAAGAAGGCTGAGAAAGAAATTGTGTATATGTATATTATAATGAATATATTGTATGAATATATTATATTATATGTAAATTGCCCGTGGTAATTCTCCTGTTTTTGTTTTTTTGTTGTTGATGTTGTTTTTTTTTTGTTTTTTTTTTGTTTTTTTTTGTTGTTGTTGTTTTTATCTTTTCCCCTAGCAGTCACACATGTCAGGTTAATAGCAGTATACAATTTCCACTGCATACAGTTGAAACACATCACTGTCCATGCACTAAACACTGACATTGTGTGGTTCAGTGACTGATAAAAGTAATATGCCATTTCCACTCTCTGCATTGTAAGATTTAAATGTTTAATTTGCAGGTTTTTCAGTATGAGTGTTTTTTTTTTTCCTTTTCGTTCTTGAAAGTTGGCAACTATAAATTTGGAATTCACTTTGCGAAACCAAGCTGCTTATCACAATGACTGGAACCAACTAACCTTGATTGGTATTTACAGCTGTCATTATGATAAACCAGTCGTTATGAGGTGAAGAAGGAAATTGATAGCCATGATGAAAGTTTAGTATTTTTATAATGCTATGCTGGTACGTATTCACAGACAAAACAGACAGACATAGAACTGACAGACATTGCTAAGGACTTACATAGGTTCCAACCTGCTAGGGAAAAAATCAGTGGCACGCCACACCCACCAATTAATTTAAACCACACCCACTAATTAAGGCTATGAATATAATTATAATTTGTTGCATGTGTCAGATGAAAGTTGTATTCTACTTCTTGTTCAAGGAGAGTTTAGTAGCCTTCTTACATTTTGCGATAAGTTCTTCAGAAAGTTCAGTGTCAAAGCAACAAGAAGTGTCCTTGAACTTAATAGAAAATAAATGAACTAGTGTTTCATGGCTAAGGCTGGCCCTCTGGTCTGTATGTATCTTCCTGAGCACTGAGAACCCAGCTCTGCATCTGCATTCCAGCAAGGGATGCTGAGAAGGCCAGCTATAAGACATACAAGTTGGGAAATCTCTAACATAATCAATTATCAGCAGACAATCTACTACATTTGGTGGGAAATTCCGTACAGTCAATAGGCCTGTGGGGAATTCCGTATGTGGCAGATTGATAAGCCCAATTTCCTTGGCTGCCACCGTGACAGTTGGAACCTATGAATTTCCGTGGCAGACAATAGGCAGTCAGAACTTCCGTTCGTGGCAGATTGATAGAGTAAAATTCCGTGACTGCCACGGAGCTTTCGTGGCACTTGGAACATATGGACTTAGAGAATGAAAGGAGAAACACTTTTGTGGAACAAATTTATTGAACTAAATAAATATGTTTTTACGGTATCTAATTTTCCATCGATTTCTTACTGTGACTTTAAATTTTAGTTTATATAGATTGGTTAATATAAAATGCTACTCATTTTTTCTGGTCGTGATATATGTACATGTTCTGTAAGTACCTGGTCCAGGAGTATGTGTTGGTTTTGCTGTTCCAGTTCTGTCATGGAGAGAGTACGAAGGTGGCCCCGCCTTCCCCTTGCGTGTTATAGATGGGTGAATGGCATACACTGGACCAGGGCTGCATTGTAATTGAAGCAAACAAAAATTAGAAGATGAAATTAAAAAAAAAAAAAAGTCCCACAAATTATGAAGAAGTGAGAGCTTAACTCTTAATAATATGACAAGCAATTGTTAGTAGGCTACAACTCAAAATGACCTAATATACTTACATATATACTTACTTATATTATGTGTAATATTCTTTCAATGAGTTCTCTTTCACAATGCATACATAGAACATTGTTTGTGCCTTCCAAACAACTGTTTATATAATTCAAGGTAAAATTATTTTGATAAAGACAATTCCATCACTCAACATTTCAACAATTACACTTTGTCACCTTTACCTGGTATCATATTTGAATCCATTCTTGGTCCTACTCCCAAAGGAGTAACCTGGCCACTTCTTCTTGCTGGGGTCATGGAGAAGAAGACCAGTGCTGCCCGGCAACATGTATGCTGCGGGTCCTGGACCACTGTCCATCGCCATCACATGAGGGCGTGACACTCCGCCTTCCGAATGATGGGTGGGTGGATATGCCAGCATTGCTTATAACTACAAAAAATGACAATACAAAGTGAAAAGATGGTGTGTAATATAGTTTAAAATTAGCATAGAGTTTCCATTGTAAAGTCATATTTAATACAAACATGTATCACAGTGGAACCTCTGATAGTGAACTCTCTAATGAGCACTACCTTTATTCAGCAAGCATTCTGATTGAACCCTATAGAAAATATTGTGCTTATCACCTCCTAAAGAAAAAAAAACATCTGATTTGAGAACTGAAAACCTGATTCTAAAATGTTCTCAGTTCAGAAGTTCTACTGTTTTATTTCCTCCATTATTAAACATGTGTGCAAATCTATCAAGTACAAAGTTCAGAGTGCACACAATTTCTGTTCATGCAGACTGACACCGAGATACGTCTGTAGTTATCTGTAATTTAACCTCAAAAATGCCTGCTGGCAATTCAATAATTGAGGCACTCACCACTCCCAAAGTTATCCCATACCCTAGTCAATAAAGGGTTTAGTCCCCGATCGAGATGTGGCTGTAATAATGTTATATTAAAATTAGATATAGGAACTTGAAGAATTATAGCTTGCTTCATATTTACACCTCCCAATGAACTTTTATTTTATGAATGTAAAAATAAACAGTAGGATCTTCAGTTAAGGGAGTAATTTACACAGGTCCCTTATTAATATGTGCTATACTTGTGCCTCCAACTTACTTATAATAAGGGCACTGAACTATGAACAGGGGTTAATTTAAGTTAATTGAGTGCTAAATTATGCACCCTTTTTCCATCAGTGGGTGATAAAGCAGTACCTATTATCAATGCTAGGTAGGTGCGAAATATTTGTCTAATTAAAATGTAAGCTACTCAGTACAATATTTTAACTATTTTATTGATGACAATAGATAAATAACCATCGCCAATATAATGATAGATATTCCTTTCTCTTTACACTAAATACTCCACATTTCGTGTTAACCTTAAATCAAATCACTCTCCCTCCCTGGAACAAAAATGCAACATTATACTCACATTTCTGAGGAATTAGCTTTTTAGTCTTAGAATATTTCTTTAAAATTCAGCGTCCGTAAAGGCTGGCGTTTGGAAACAGTTGTAGCATTCCGCTTTACTCACTACCCGGCTATAGCGTACCGTAGCAGTAAGTCTCTCGGACAGCTTCTGCCGCTTAATTAACGCATGCGCGATTATAAAAAGTAATGCGCATGCCTTTGCTCTACAGGAAGTGAATTCTCTAATTATATCAAACCACACCCAGCGGAAGATAATTTGCACCCTTGATAATGCGTCCTCTGGCGAGAGATGACCACCGCATGCAGTAGACTGACATTGGCAATCCTTTTTGGTCCTTGAGGCTGCTTCCCTGGACGTCTAGAACCTGGAGATACAGTCTGCTATTTGGTTTTAAGGACAGTATGCGAACCTTAAGTCACTTTATTTGTCTCCTCGTAATCCTCCGGGGCGCCATTAGTGAGTTTTTAGTCTACAGCTAATTTCTTGTTAGGTTTCTTTTTTACATTATAAACTCTATATTGCACTCTCTAAAAGCGAATATGACAACTTTATGTAACTTAAGGCAACTAAGGGTATTCCAGAGTGGTAAAATAAACGTAGTTATTTTGTTTAGTCTGCTATTCAAGTATGCTTTGGCAGTAATTATGTCGTTTAGCCAGACTGCTGTTATTTATGGTTGCGTAGTAATGAACATAATAGTTTATTGCAAACTGTAACAAACTATAACTGTGTGACTAGGGATTCTGATATTTATATTTATTTTCCCAAAGTTTTGGTAAAGGGGGTTTGCTTCCACCTTTTTATTTTTTATTGTATTTATTTATTTATACAGAAATGGATGAAACTGCTAACTTGGTAATAAACTTCTAGTCACAACTTTTCGTCATTGTTTAGGATACTTTTATTTACTTTATAGACTACAACAAGTGAGGGTAGCAGCCAAGGGTATGATTTTGATTTGGGAAGAGTTTGTGTGGGTGCGTGCACCTTAACATGGAAAGATAGAGGAGTACTGTATTTAGTATTGCTTAATTTTTTGCGCCCAGGTTGTCAAACTATCACGACTAAATGTTGTTTGTGAATTATTAATTGTTAACGAGATGTTGTTGGAATAGAGTGTGCAATGCACTCCTTACTCACAGCGAGCTAGGTGCATCCTTTGAGGCTGTTGTCCTTTCAACTTTTACACTTGGAACTGTCACATGACTTTAATGTCTGTCAGTTGTTTTTTTTTCATTATTTTAGTGTGAGGCAGAAAAGTCTGATTAAAATCAATTAAACTCCTTGAGGGTGTTGCTATGGTATCACAATGTGCTGATTCATCACTTTTGATACAATGTGATCATGTGAAGTGCAGCCAAGTAAAGATGAGAGGTTCTGATGGGAAAAGGAAGTGGTGGTTTGTGTCCTGAGGAAAGATGTGCACAGTCAGTCTAAAATGTTTGGGCGCTGACAATAATTTACTGGAATAAAGTTACCTACGTATAGTTTTTTTCTTCTTATTTTTTTTCCTTTTCTTCCAGTGAGAGTTTCTTCCTCAGATAAGGATTCTCTTAAGGAACTATGTTGGACCAACATACGTACACACATACATACGTGAGCATTCAGACATCCAACACACATGCATGCCCACGCACACGTCCTGAGGCCATCCTCGTGACCAGCTCACTTTCCCAGTGTGTGTTTCAATACAGTGTTACCTGATCACCTTCAACACTGCCTCTGCCATTTGTGATAGTTTTGGCAGATATTTATGACTGCATAGGTCACGAGCTCACACATGTGATACGCGCCTGTCCACATGCTGGTCTATCACACGAATATTTCTGTTTATGACCTGTTTCTGCTCACCCGTGTGTGTGTGTGTGTGTGTTTGTGGTAGTGCAAGTTTCATTAAGAGTTCTACAAAATGCAAAGACGTCATTATTCTCAGTAGAAGGAAGATGATAAATATTTTTTCTCAAACTGGTAGATTTACTGAGACACTTGGTGGGTTTTGCTCTCTCTTTATTTTATTTTATTTTTTATTTTTTTTCCTTCCCCACATGTGGATCTGTAGAGAAACTCTTTATGAATTTCTGCATATTGTATTGTGATTGAATATAGTACAATCAAAATAATGATAGTTTGATGAGGGTCCATCCTGGCAATTCAGGGACTGTTCAGGCCGTGTTTATTAACCTCGGATAGTTAAACGAGTATGGTTTAAACATACCCAAGCTTATATATTGAGATCTGAACATTAATTTTCAGAAGTGCAGGAAGAGGTATGTATGTAATGGTTGTTGGGGCATGACTCCCTACACAATACAGTATAACCTCCCTTATCCCATGAAACAAGACGTGGGAACCAAAAAATAAAGAATTTGTCTGACAAGAACTGGTACATGAACTGATTAGTAGGAGGATTGGACGAGCTTGTATTCAGACACGTCTGGGGCAATGGCTTGTAGGAACCCTTCTTGTATCCTGAATGGTGAGGGTGTCGAATTCTGAGGCATACAGCGTGCATATGCACACACAGTAGAACGTGTTAATCTATCCTTGCTGCAAAACTTGGTGCGGTCTTCCTCACAATTGATGATGGCCGGATGATGAAGATGCCAATACTTGAAATGGTTGGGCACACATAGAAGTGTTGAATTATTCCGCAGTTTTTGCAAGCTAAAGGTCCCTGTTTGTGCCATCCTAATGTAATTACTAGCTATTCATTTCAACCTAATCCCTCCCATTTTCTTGGAAGGAGCCTACCATTTAGTGCTAGAAATGGTGGACCAATACTAAGTTGAGAAGGATAGATTAGAATACTAGGGGTCTCAGTTGAACACCTGAATATCAATCGTAACTACACTTTCATTTTCCATAAGTGAAGCTGCCCATACAAGACTAATTAATTAAACGAAAGCAACTCGCACGTTGATATTGTATACTGAACTGTGTCCAATAACTAACTGTTGCCCCATATGGAATGCTTTAAGCCGGAGGATATCACTTGTCTGAATGGCCGCATTTACGCTTGTGCCTGTGGCAATGCTCCGCCCACCCTCGATGACGTATGTTATCATATAGCCAACCTTGTAGAGTGTGGGGCGGCCACGCCTCTGGCACCTAGCCCTCTGGGCCAAGCCAACATATTCACTTAGTTACTGGGGAAATAAATATCTTCCCCCTGGTGTTTAATTGTTCTTGGCTCCGTTAAAATGGTCTTTGTTTATATAATTCGGGTATTCAACGTCTCAAAGAAGAGGAAATGAGATTGCAAACACTAATGAAACAAGCGCATACCAAAGGCAGTAAATTGCACGTGTTCTTCTCGCATGCATACAAATGCACTTGAAATAGTGGTATGGTTGTTTTGTTGTTGTTGTTATTGTTTGCTGTTTAATCACTTGTTTTTGTGTAATAGCACCAAGTGTTTATAATTTGTTATTAAACTGGAGCAGTAAATTTTTGCTTGACCACACCCATTTCAGAGTTGCGATAATTTTTTTTTTAGCTCCGACTCATTTTTTCCCAACCAATGACATAACACTTGTTGACTCTGGCTGTGCGAAACCTCGAGGGACTTTTTCTAATGTGGTGGGAAGGGCCTACGCCCACTTATTGTGTAAGCAAATGCATGTGCTCCCATGTTTCAGTCATGCATGGAATGTGCACCAGGATCTGATATCGGTAGCTGCTGTTAAATGTGTCGATATGCGTGAAGTTGGTACAAACCCTGGGGTTATTTTGACAGGTAATTATTATATTTGTTAATCTTGGCGAGGAATTCTCTTGAAGTCTGCATCAATGGACACAAACACAGCAAAGGAATGTCAGACATTCTCGACAGTGCAACACAGGAACAGGGATGTATGGGAGGAGGTACAGTTATGGGACCAGGTACAGTTATGGGACCAGGTACCGTTAAGGGACCAGGTACCGTTGACAGCAGGTACAGTTATGGGACCAAGTACAGTTATGGGACCAAGTACAGTTATGGGACCAGGTACAGTTATGGGACCAGGTACAGTTATGGGACCAGGTACCGTTATGGGACCAGGTACCGTTGACAGCAGGTACAGGCTGTGCTGGGACTGCATGTATGTAAATAGAACATTAGCTGCTGGTTTGCTATCTGGAGGATACCCTTTTGACTTACCTGGCATGGCTCAACTCAATAGTGGACTGTCTGATGATCAGTATAATCCTCACCTCACATTGAGACACACCTGCAGCTGATACTGGCTGAATATTGGTTGATGTTATTAGGTGTGCGAGAGAAGCCCTTTACCTTATTGCTACCAATATTCTGTATCCTACTAAGTATTTGGCTAAGTGATTTTCATCTACCGCACTTATCTGCAGTGATGACCTTTGGTATTGTGGTAGTGCTTCTAAGTGGTAATTAGAATTAATGATTCATATTGGTTGGCTAACTCCATTAATTAGTTGGCTACTAGTGGAAGTGGTTAACTCACAGACAAAAGGCCAGACTCTCTGACAGTCTTCACAGGACACTAAGTCAATTAAACTCCTTCAGAGGTGGTGACTAGGCTATACCCACTTCTAAGGCTTATAGTGTGGTAGAAATACACTAAAAATAGGCTGAGAGACAATTCACTGGAATTCATTTTATGTGTGTTTAATTTTTTTTTTTTTTTTTTTTTTTGCAAAAATAATGCTTACAATAAATCATTCATCATATCTTCATCAGATTCCTGTGTCTTCTGGTCCACTATAATCTGTTCAGAATTATTGCAGGATTCTCCTCTACAGTCTCCACATGCTGGTACACACTTGAGCCCATTCTTGTGACATGAACAAACATTAGTTGCACACGAATTTTTGGAGGAAACTTTATATCTGCATCGAATGAACTTCAGTATATTATCTGGAGCAGGAACTGAATCAGTCATGATGGGCATCAGTATTTTCCCATCAAGTTTCCAACCCCATTGCAAAGGATCCAGCACTTGAAAGATCTTTCCATACAATGAGTTGATGATGAACTTGTAAACTGTGAAAGAATTCTGCTCTCTCAGTTGGTGGAAGTCTTTCAGGCTCTAGTGTTTTTCCACATGATGCCATCTCAATAAACTTAGCATACCTCAAGCTATTTAAGCTGTCTGTTAGCTTACCACCATATAAATGAACAAATAGTTGAATTCCTGCTGACCCTATCTCTTCTTTTGTTGCTTTTGGGTCACTCATCAAACATGATATCCGCTAATTTTTCATGTAAGATCATACATGATTTTGGAACCATATCAGGTAGGATTTCACAACAATTACTTGCAAGACTAGTGATCGAAGATATTATGTGTACACTCACACATGACCTTTCTTACAAGATATAAGAAGTGTAGAGGTTTTATCACTTGGTAGTTACTTCGTAAGATCACTGCTGCTAAAAGATTCAGTATGGTACTTTTTCACGCAGGATCTTTAGACACAATATTACTTTATACCATTAGTAGTTCAGTGGGAAATTGTACTTTTGATGCAATATTGTGACAGAGTGGACCAAAGCATGAAACTTAGCACAGTGTTTGTTGAAGGTATGTACAGCAATATTAGAAGGGGTGCCATCCAGATATACATTCCTTTACAAAAACATGTCTTACAAGAAACTTTGGTCAATATAATCGGCGATTCCCGCAAATTTTTTTATTTGCGCGCCCAATACAATTATTTTAGCGAAAATAAAAAACGGCGATATTACAGGCAGCTAGACTATTTAATAGAACTAGCTACCCTGATAGCTAGCCAGGTGTAGCAAGTTTCAGAGAATTTATTTCAGTAGAATAAAACCATAATATTTCGGCTTGTGGAGCCTTCTAGTGGATACTGAACTGAATGAGGGTGACTGAACAAGGAACTTTGTATAAACAGATGATACAGAATATGAGATCTTGTGTGGTGGGGCACAGCCCCTGGGAATGTTAGTTGGTGTTAAACAATTTCTGTGACATGTGAGTTGTACTTGGGAGGTGTGAAGGTGTAGTCATAATTGAATTAGTGGCCCTCCAGAATGACTGCCACTAATTCAATTATGACTACACCTTCTTAGTATCATGCCAAAACTCAAGTTATTCATACATTGATATTCCCAACAATTATGAACATGAACACCACTAATGCTTTCCACGCTACATTATTTCTATATCACTGACATGTGTACTGTGAGGTTTAATTGCTTATTATTTTCAATTTGTACAATCTTGAAAAGTCTTCATGCATGGATAGATTCTACAAATTTTGCCCAGGTCTATTATTGTAAGTAGTACAACAGTTTGTTCATGTTGAGGCAATATATATTGCTGTTCCAAGTACAGATTACACAGATTTTTTTCAGAACTTGCAGTCTTTGTGTACAGTATATGTTTGTGTAAATATGACTACAAACATTAATCATGTAAATACTATGGCAAATTTAACCAGGCCAATGTCCATTATATTTTTTTATACTTGATTTTAACAGATTCTGCCTAACCCAAAAGTAATGGATTGTAAATGTAGACATATAAAACTACCCTAATGATAATTTCACAGAGAAAGTCAAGATCTTTGTTATAGTTAAAGCATGAGCGCTTAGTTTCTAGTCGATTTATTGCACGACAGCCCGAGGGCCGTAGGCCCGAGGGCTGAGTGCGATAAATCTACTAGAAACTAATGCGCATGCTTTAACTATTTTAAATACAGTTGCCACTCGCAGTTACCTTAGAAACTGTCCTTTGTTTAGCTATGGCCGTGTCTAGTGACTATTTCAGTGAAGACATAGTAGGTTTTGTGAGCGCAAACTTCAGTCTGGAAGTCGAACAGCCTTCACTGTCTGCAGGGTTGGGAAGCACTAGTTCAGATAGGCGCGTATACGCGACCACGAACTAAAAACCGGTAGTTACGATAGGCGCATAAACAGATAGGCGCATAAACGCGGCCAGAGAAAAGCAGCTTCAGTTTGGTTTTATTACAACTGTTTGGACTGAGGTAGCCTAGCCTGGAGTATTTGTGGTTAAAGTACAACCAAGTAAGATTGATAATAGATAATAATTTGTAGTTAGCTGCTGTAGCTTTCAAGTAACTCCTTCTAGAAGGGTCAACCCGACCACGTCCAAAAAAGAATTCCGTCCAAAAAAGAATTCCGTTTTACGGCCCGCGGCATTAATTAATTCCTGGGGCAGTTAAAATACACAGTTTACCTGACTAGAGGCAAGTGTTATTGCACACTTGCCAAGTTATTACACCTGACAACAATATAGCAACGGTATTTAAGTTTACTTATAAGTGATTTTGAGATATATTTTACCTCAATAAACTACAAACATTTATAGAATGTTACAAGATCTATCTTATGTAGTAATTTCTGTAAGAAAATCGAAGATCTTGCTCGTACGATTTTGACAAGAATATGCGAGATTAATCTTAACTTAAAAATAAGCAAGATCATTCAAGATTTATCTTGCAGTAAAAACAACAAGAACTTACAAGAATAAACTGGCATATCATAGCAAATAACCTTCCCGAGATCTTTAAGGATCTTGCTAGTTAGAATGTTCAAAAAGTATCACAACTTAAATTTAAGCAAGATCTTGAACTATCTTGCATTTATAGGATGTTACAAGATCAGTCCTATGTAATAATTCCTGTAAGAAAATTGAAGATCTTGCTTGTACGATTTTGACAAGAAAGTGCGAGATTAATCTTAACTTAAAAATAAACAAGATCATGCAATATCATGCAAGATTTATCTTGTAGTTAAAGAATAAGAACTCACAAGAATAAACTTGATTAAAATACATGTGAGATCTTGAGTGATCTTGCAAAATCATGCACACAAGAAAGTATAGGACGCATCTTGTCTTGCATAATCTTACCAAAAGGTACTTGATCTTGCTAGATCTTGTATGGAATTTTTACTTGGGTGTGCTCGGTTGCTAGTATTGGTACTTATCCTTAGTGTTTCTGTGGTGAGGTTTAATCTGTTGCATTAAAGTGCTTCAGTCTGCCTAGTGTATCCCTGGTGAGTTTTGTAGCATATTAGCTATACTTGCTATTACATTACCGGAATGATTTCATTAGGAAACTGCACAAGCCAGTGAAAGGATTTTGGTTATGTTAATTTGTGCTTCTTTTTATACCAAAATTGTCTCTCTACCATTTTTTCTGGGTATGAACCATATTGGAGCTATATCTATACCACACTATTATGTGTTCAACTACAAGAGAACTTTCATCTTATAAAACAATTGTGTGTGTGTGTGTGTGGATGCACATATCAAACCCTTAATTTGATTATAGTAGTCTTTTTTGTTTGTTTCGTTTTATTATTTATTTATTCATTATTGTCTCTATAATTTCATTTTTTTTAATGTCCATGGTGAATACATTTTTTTTGCTTGTGTTTGTGTATGTGTGATATGTTACATCATTTGAATACCTAGCAACCATGTGGGTCACATGGAAGTGTTAAATTGTCCTCACTTCCTGTACTAATGATATCATCTCATGATGACATATGCTTCCAACTGTCAGTTATCCGGCTCTCTTCAGACTGTGTGCAATAGGCATGACTGACTGAGCGTGGAATCTTGGCTAAAGCAACAACAACAACAACAACAACATGAAGTTGGTTGAATGGTGAAGTCAGTGCACACATGCCAACAAACAGTACTGACTGAGTGAATATTTTAATTAGCACAATTGCATTATTAGGATTGCGTGTTGGGAAAGTTTATGAGTTGAGCAGCGTGAAATATCTGTGTTCCCATGACACTGGCTATTCACAATGCCTGACACCTTCACACCCATTGCCCCCTAGGCAATGTACCACAAAGAACAGACATCAGCTCTGATCTATTTACATGAACTGACACCAGGAAGTGTTGTGTTGGACTACATCGTTGCTAGGTTGGGTGTCTCACACGCACACACATTCATGCACACCCCTACTACAATACTGTTGATTGTCTTCAAACTAGTAGCCACATCATATGAGTGAATATTTTAATTAGCAAGGACGTGTCATAACACAACACAACACTTCATATGTGTTGTTCCTACCAAGTCCCCTGAATCACATGACCTGCTCAGTAACCATGACATTATTACTGGAGAAGACACAATGTGGGAACATGCAGGATAAAGGAGCTAGTGTGCAGCCACCACAACAAAATGACCATCATCCATTGTTGTTAGTGTGAACTTCATTAAATTCGTCTGCCCATTTCGCACTGTGTATGGGGGAAAAAATTCACTTGCACAAAATGAAGCATGGTGCCCATCTCCGTGGCAATGGTACCATCCACACTGGCAGACATGAACGAGCCTTTCTGATTAATGACGAGTTAATGATAGGAGTCTCTAATCTCTCGGGTCTAATTATTCATTTCCCAAGTGAAATTTTTTTTTGACTAGGCCCACATAGCACCTAATATTCCTGTAGTGGTCACATGTGACAGCTGGGGGGTAGAGTTCAACTTCACTCAATATAGAGTTGTATAATACGGTCAATAAGATTGGGTCACAATATTGAATCGAATTTTTTTTAATCGCAATTTAATCAGTATCCTTTTCTCACCTCTGGGCAATGTATAAATGCAGTTGGCATGTGGTGCAATAGCCTCTTGTACATCCACAACTTGTCCGTTAAATCAAACTGAAAGTAAACATTTTGAAACAAATTTTCCCAACTTAGTAGTGGTTATAACTCGCTATTGGAATTTGTGTGCCATGTGGTGCCCTATTTATTAAATAATGTTAGTTTTGTGAAGGGTTTTCATTGTTATAGCAACCAAATGAATTGATTTCTATTTCTTGAAAGAGCCAGCATTCACTAGCAAGTCTTACTGTATGCTAAATTGTTATCTTGTCAGAACTAACCAAAAGGAAGCCTCAATTGTTGTAATGAAAAAGTACCAATGATACTTCAAAAAGCCTTCCCCCCCCTCCCCCCCCCCCTATATTCAATAACGGACTTCATTGTGGACTACTAAAGGAATATCTCCATGCCAGTATTAATATGTGTCTAGTACTTAGTGATGATTTTGAGTTAAATGTCTAAATACATTAGTTGTGAAAGAGGGCGTAATTTAGACGACCTTTAACTCCTCCTTCCAGTACGTCTTGCTCATACAAACACATGTACATACACAGGTGAACCAAGGAAGGAGTTGTTTGCGTGTGCTGGAATCACTCCATTAACCTTCGCAGTGGGAGTGGTAGGCCGTCTTTGGAGTAGTTTCCCTGAGGCTGTGTATCCCACTCTAGGGTTTGCCGCGGGCTGGTGCACTTTGTTTCAGAGTCTGTAGGAGGTTCAGTTTGTTGTGCCTGCACTATCACCCTCCATTAATCTCTGACCTTCTTCTTCACCAGGTGCTAAGACCTACGCAACTTGTTTATTTCTAGTTGAGTGTACATCATCCGGTCTAGTGTTACTTTTTTATTTTTTTTTTATTTTTTTATTTTTTAGTAGTCGGGCGTAACTCCGACATACACAAATAGGCAAATCTCTTTTCGAAGGACCAGACTCCCTTCCCAAACTTCAAACAGTTCACTTTTTATAATTCATTCAACAACTCAAACACTTACAGTCCCAGTGAGATGAGGATAAAGAAAAAAGAAGTAATAGACAAAAGACAGAGGGAGGTATATATATACACTATGATAATGGTGGGTGGGCGAATGAGGTGATTATGAGGTGGCGATTACATATAATCTACACATAGTCATAAGGGTGATGCACAAACACAAACACACATGGTTAGTTCTATACACAGATAAGTCCATGATAGGGTGTCCAGGTCCAGCCTGGACATTTTTTTTTTTTTTTTTTTTTGGCTAGTAGTTGGTAAGTTTTGTTGTTTTTGAAGTTTTGTTGTTATTGTTTTGTTTTGTGTTAGAGTGTATGTGTACGTAATTTGATTGAAGTCAGCTTGTGTGGGTGTCTTGATTTGCATCATCTTGGGTAATCAATCTCTTCTATGTCTTTCATTATACATAATTACCCAGTTGCGGACACTCGTTTGAATGTTGCTTCAATCCTACAACTCGTTAAACGGTATCGGTATAATCCAATTAGTCATATGGCATTCAGGAAGAGTTAGTTTGTGTGTTTGCATGCCTCATTCATTTCTGCTTTATCTCGCCATATGTTATCGTCGTTTAATTGATGAGCTTGCCTTTGATCCGTAATGACTCGCCAGGGGGATTTTGCAGGTCATAAAGGTAGGCGTGGCTTACCATTACCCTAATGTTTTAGTCGATGAAGGCAAAAAACTTCTTCACTCCTTATTATGCTGTATTTCAGGACTCATCAGAGGTACCTACGACAGGGTCCTTCTCTATTAGGCTGGAGTGCATGCATGCATAGTTAGTGTTGGGTTGATGGCAGAAGGTTAACTGTTACCAATTGTTGTTGTGTTACAATGTCAGGCATTGCAAGCGATGCATGCGTGTGTCATGTTTTCCCTGGCTTTCCCCGGGAAATGTCACAACTAAAAGTGAAATGGAAGAAGCCTAGTACTAACAACTCTGACCCGAACTGAAGCTGATCCACTCACTTGGTTGTTTCTTTCAGTTTCAAGTTGATTTGTTTGTCAAAAAAGTTATGACCACCTGTTAGGGGCCAAGAAAGAAAGATAGTTTGTCATTAATGTAGACCATACATATCTCTGATGGTAATCACATATAGTACACACTTGTCTGTCAGTAACAACATCAGTGTGTGTGTATTCATTGTAGCATTAGCTCAGCCAGAAAAGTGTGGTCAGTCCAACAATGGTGGGTAAAGAAGGGGAAAAAGAACAATGCGTATTTGAATAATTCATTAGCTGCCAGGTTGGTAAAGCGTTGTCAGTAACAACAGCGACAATGGCAACGATGGTGCGTGTAATCATGAAGCAAACTGGTGTAGCTAAATCCAAATTGTAGAGGATAATACGAATGGATAAAAAACAACAACAACAACTTAAGCCAGTGGCAGTCCTAATTTGCAAAGTCAAGTGCCACTGTGTGGGCGGGGTACTTGCTAGTATAATAACATTGTAGTTTTTAATAAATTTATGTTCTAAACTTTACCTACTATCATTCAGAGTGTCATTATATTAACATCTTTTTTACATAGTAATTCATAAATGTATCCTCACACACACACACACACACACACACATATATTCTCCAGGTCAGTCGTGGCGCCCCTCCCCTTCCTCTTGCCCATCACTGGACAACTCTTCTGTCCCAGACAACCTCTACATTGATATATTCCATGAAGTGACCGCCAACTACCCGGGAATTTTGAGTCAGCTCTCCATGGCACCTTTCATCAACGGCATGAACCCAGATTTACCGGCGTTTGAGTTTGTAGGCATGGGGTCAGGGTTCCTGTTATCGAATCTGTCGTCTGAGATCCGCCGTGCGTCGTGCATGCACAAGGAAGTGACATTTTCAGGTCTGGTCTACATCCGCAACAGCCAGAGTGATGGGCCTTTATTAGAAGTGGCTTATTCCAGCGGGCTGGAGGCCGGCAGACCCGTTTATATTATCAACATGGATGCAGGTGCTAACGAGATCACCGTGGCATTCAGGTGAGAGGTTTTCATGTGCTGTTGTCATGGAGACGATTATTGTGACCGTGCTCCTGCGCACCATATATATTTTAGCATTGCCATAGGCTGGCTACTTGTTACTTTAACTTGGCTCAAAATATTTGGTAAATTGAAGGGGAAAAAAAAAAAGAATTGAATTACAGGTGTATAGTAAGCTTGTGTACTGTAAGTTGTTTTTGTGTAAGAATGTTCTGTTGTCTGGCTAGATCTGTTTAGAATGTAGTTCGTATGTATGTATGTATGTATGTACAATCCTTGGTGCCCAGTACATGCTAATATCATCTTCATAGTAATATTACAATGTAACAGCATTGAAAGTTCTAATTTTAACGCCTGTTGGCAGCTTGGCAAGTGATTACAGCATTTTGTGTGGCTTCTCTAGTACTGTAGTATATAGTTCCAGTAGTACTAGAGATTTATAGATTAGCAGAAAGATAGGATTGTGTGTGTGTGTGTGTGTGTGTGTGTGTGTGTGTGTGTGTGTTGAGGAAAGGCCTGTTCTCCTGCGAGTTCCTAGCCTGGCTCCAGGCGAGCTTTGCTTGCACGGCTCATAGTACCTGTTTAGTGCACAGACATCCTGGCTCTGCCAGGTGCACGTGATCACCTAGGGGCAGCAAGAGAATTTACATTTCTTTGTGTGTGTGTGTGTGTGTGTGTTGCACGCATTTTACTGTTGTGCCATTATATTTGATAAATGTTTGGACGAGGTGGTGGGAGAAGAGGTGGTGGGAGAAGAGGTGGAGGAGGTGCGTCCAGCCATTAGTGGCAGTCGCGCCATCAATTCCTTGTGTCATCTTCTAGCTGGTACTGTGAACTCTGTTAATATCAGTTGGTACAACTAGTGCCACTTAAAACAAAAAAAGGAAAAGAAAACCCTCCACACCTTATGGGCGCGAAAGAGTTGTTTCTGTGCTAGTCACTCCCACAACAATGTCTGGACACGTTCAACAATTATAGGACTTCTTGTTAAACATACAATACCTACTTCCTCCACAAACTTCACTCTAGGCTGTTGCTCCCACTCTCTGTGAGAACTTACAAAGACACATTTAGCCGATTGGCACACGTACACCACATGCAACGATCAATCACCATGTTATGTCACTGATGGTTATATATATATATATATATATTTATTGCAGCTTTGATATTTTTACTTGAATATTTCCGCATCACGCGAGCGTTCTGTATTCTCCCATATTGTACGGTTTATATTGTACGGTACACTACGCATGCGCGTAGCGAGTAAAATCAATAAAAATTGAATTGTAACCGGTTGAGAAAAAATATCAAGGCAGCAATAAATCACTTATCACACTCGTCGTACAATATGGGAATGATATTTTACTCTCACGCCACATTTTCACTCGCCTTTGGCTCGTGAAAATATTTTGCGTGCTCGTAAAATATTTTCCCATATTGTACTCTGACTCGTGCTATAAGTATTATATATATATATATATATATCCATGTATACCATATTATCATAGATATTTCACCTGTATTGCGCAAACTCATTACCATATATAATAGTTGGGGCCTAGCTTACCAGTTTTCCTTGTTTTTTACAGCTACATTACCTTCCTCTAGTGTAGTCTGAAAATTTGAAGCGGGCGGTCCTTGGGAAACTAATAAATAGCTTTGTGTGGCCTTATAATACTAATGCATACAGAATATAGGTCCACACCTTACCTAATGACAACACTTGTATACCAGGATTTGCAACCATATTCATTTTTATACTTGCAATAATTATTGCTGTAACATGATGTTTAACTTTGCCACGCCCCTTTTCCCCTATCTTGTGTTCTCTCCAGGCATGGTGGCAAATTGTACAGCGAGGTGATCCCTGTTCGTTTGATCCACGGTAAATGGCGGCGATATTCCATCATTCTCAGCGGCAACCAACTCTCCTTCTACTTCGACTGTGAGCTGCAGTTCCAGAGGCTCGTCCCTTTACCGGATTACTGCTACAACCACGCACCCTTGGTACTGGGCGTGCTCAGTAGTGTCTACAGTGGTGTCGAGTACATGGGACACTCCGGCCTTATGGTAAGGGTATATCATTTTCACTATACCTATCCAGATTGTAAATTGGATCAAACTGATTTTTTACTAGTTCAAAAAAAAGACTACGAAAATAGCCTCAGGACATTTTTTTGTTTATGTTTTTTGTTTTTTTGTCAACTCTTAAGTTAGAAGTGTTTGCTTGTAGTGACGACCAATACCATGGTAACAGTTTGATCATACTGTTTGTTTTTGTTGTTTTCAGACTCTTTCCTTTGCAGTTCTTTGTCTATTTTCTACAAGTATCTTAAAATTTGTTGCAAGTTTTAACGTTGTTTTTTTTTCCCTTAGGTCTATGTACAGAGCTTATCAATAGAGTTTGGACCCGGTGGCAATAAGAGGGTGTGTCCTTCCGCTAATTCCCGTAAGTACACTAATAGGTACTGCTTCTACCAATCATGCACATTATTGCTGCTATTAGGTATGTTTGTTTGAAGGACTATGTATTTTAGGTGAGATACTCAATTTAGCTAAAGACGTACAGTATCTATAATTCTTCTATCATGTGATTGGTAAAGTATCATCACTTGCGTATGTCTAGGTTGCCCGTCGTGTGGTCAGTTCCTGACGTACCTGGAAAGACTCACCGATACTCAAGGGAAGGTCAGGCAGTTGGAGGCGGAGCTGGCACACCTCCAAGAGATGCGGGTGATTAACACGTCCGCAGTCTGCTCCGTGAATGTCAACGGAGCGTCACGGACCTTCAGACATGGCGAGTTCCTCAGGACAAACTCCACCACTATCTGCTATTGTGAGGTTGGTATGACAACTAAGTAGTGTGTACATGTGAGTGGGTCTTTGGAGTGCATGTAGAGTTTCAATTGTTTCAGGACTTTTTCAATTAATTTTTTAGTTATTCAGTCAGTCTCGGCCTGAAATTATTATAATAATAGCAAATTTTTTCTCATTCTAACAGCCAATATACACGTAGTTAATTAAAGTTTAAGTTTTAATTAACAACATTGGCTGTTAGAGCGAGAAATATGCTATTATTATAATTTTTTTATAGTTATTTTTCTAAACTTTGGTATGAATGCTTCAAATGGTGTAGCACATTATGTGGTTGGCCACCTTCTTTCTGTTTTGGAGAAATATTTAACATTATAAAAATAATTACCTTTATCCAAATCTTATTGATGATGCTTTACCAGATCTCCTTCCACTTCATTTTCCCGTTATTGTTGCACTGGTTGATTGTGTCTGGCGTATTTTATGTCATTTTATGTGTGAACGGCATAGAGCGGAGCAAGCCAGTGCAAGACAGAGAGTGGGCGTGCCACCTGTGATGGGGACAATCCCACCGAGGTAGCTACAGCCGCACCCATTAATCAAGTACCGGAACCCACAGCAACTTCAGGACGTGAGTTTCTAATCATACTTAATCGCTACTTGTAGTGAGATATTCGAACTTCTGACAACTGAACACTCTAATTCCAGCATGCACTTACTAAAGTTAACATTGCCTGGCCACACCCCCTCCTTGATGCTCTCTACGGTAGAGTAGAATCCAGGGGAATTAATGTGGGGGGGGGGGGGAGAATGAGCTATCGCTATCTTAAGGGGGTCACAACTTTCATGCATAATTAAGATGGTAGAGGACTTCCAATTCAATCATTTGCAACCACCTTCATCATTTAGCTTTGCTTTTTGCTTACGAACGTTTAAAATATTTCAAGGGGGACGAAATGTCCTCAAGGAGGGGGGGGGGGGGGGGGTTCCCCCTGGCCCCCTAAATAAACCTCTGGAATCTATTAATGAGCAAAAGTTGTTTGTATGTGTGTGAGTATGTAGTCATGATGAACAGTACAGTATACCTTGCATTTAATTTTTAGGCAAACCAAATGGCAGGGGTTGACATTTTTGGAGGTTATTTAACATAAGGTAGAAAGAATCTGGATTTATTTCATGTTATGTGGAGAGCTTTGTTTAGTAGCCACACCCACTGTGGGCGTGGAATGTCTGACTATGTTTTTTCCATCTTGTTCTTCCTGTAGCATCGTGTATACTGCCCAATGGCGACCTTCTTCTCGCTGGAGACTTTGACAGCAACCCTGAGGGCAGCAACTCCGGAATATGCACCGTAACCTCATGCGAGGTAATAGCTTTATGCTTACAATGTGTAACAACTTTTCATTTTTTTTTTTTTTTTTTCCCCCTCATTTAATAGTACGGCGCGTAAGTTTCCCATTAATAATGTATGGGGAAAATCACTGTTCAAATTAAATGGCACAGAGAATGTAAAATAGCACGTAACTAATTGAAATATCTCAGTAAATAAATGAAATACCGTGGTAGCTAAGTGAAATAGTATGGGTTAGTGCGCACACGTGCAGCGTTAACCTTGGAAACGTACAGTTCGAGTAGTTTCTAGTTGGAGACAATGTCATTCTTTACCACAGAAGCTAAGGACGGAATGTTTTTCAACAGATTAGGAGGAGCCGCACGTTGAAAACGAAGTTCCAGCGGAAGCTAATCCTGAAATAAGGAGATAGTGAGTGAACGATACAGTGTAGCTACAATTGCAAATGACTTTTAAAAAGCTGGCTTCCTACTAGCAAGTGATAGCACGGGTAACCTGTGCTATTAGGGATCAATTTCACTCGTAAAGCAATTGAAATAGCAGGACTAAATGACCTAAACTGCAATGTTTGCGAGGATGAAAGTTTATTGTTACATGTGTGCATTTGTTTGTTTGTTTTGGCAGTCCAGCATTTGGCGGCCATATTGTTTGAATTTGTCTTAATCCATGATGGTTTGCTTCTATTGTTTTGTTTTGTTGCTGTTATTTACTATTGTTGGTTTGTTTATTGTTGTTGTTTAGAGTTCCTCTTTTGGTCATGTTCTTCGAAATATGCCTTATATGTGCTCCGCCCCTGAATATGTGGGTTGCCCGTCAATCCTCACCAAACTGCAGAGAGAAGTGGCTAGTTGCTGTGGAATCTGCAACCGTGAGTGCATGTGGGAGGAGCTGTAGATGTGGGAGGAGCTGTGGGTGTGGGAGGAGCTGTAGGCGTGGGAGGAGCTGTGGGTGTGGGAGGAGCTGTAGGCGTGGGAGGAGCTGTGGGTGTGGGAGGAGCTGTAGGCGTGGGAGGAGCTGTAGGCGTGGGAGGAGCTGTAGGTGTGGGAGGAGCTGTAGGTGCGGGAGTAGTTAGTGATAGGTGGGGAGGGCTGTAGGCGTGGGCGGGCAAGAGGAGTGTGGCCGTGGGAGGAGCTTTAGGTGTGGGAGGCGCTTGTAGGGTGGGGGAGCTGTGGGCGTGGGAGGAGCTGTAGGTGTGGGAGGAGCTGTGGGCGTGGGAGGAGCTGTAGGTGTGGGAGGAGCTGTGGGCGTGGGAGGAGCTGTAGGTGTGGGAGGAGCTGTGGGCGTGGGAGGAGCTGTAGGTGTGGGAGGAGCTGTGGGCGTGGGAGGAGATATGTATTATGAGGTGGATGTTTGGAAAAGGGAATTGTGTAATTGTTAATGTGTTCAAGGAAGCCTACATGTATGTGATTTACCCAATCTGTTTTGGTGGGTGTGGTCGTACATAGCATGCAGCTTCCTGTCGTGTGTTGAGAATGAGGTGTGTGTTACGGGTGGTATGGCCAGCTGTCAGTGTAGGAGCGGATTCACTCGCAACTCCACTAACCAGTGCGAGGGTAAGTTATGACAACAATGTATGTGTGTGTGTGTGTGTGTGTGTGTGTGTGTGTGTGTGTGTGTGTGTGTGTCTCCTGCCAGTTCCTAGCCCGGCTCCAGGGGCTTTGCTTGCATGGCTCACTGTGCCTGCTTAGTGCACAGGCATCCTGGCTCTGCCAGGTGCGCATAACTGCTAGCGAGACAGACAGCTAGATAAGATAATTTGCATTTTGCCTATTGGACACTGTAGCATTCTGAGTGTACGCTACACTTAGGGCCTGAGGCATCCCTTATACGGTCATTTACGACGGCTGTGCAGCGTCTAACTAATTTCGAACATAGTAATAATAGCAAATTTTCTCTTTGTCTCTCTCCTTTCCCATCCTTTTTGTTGTTATTACTTTTGTTGTTTTTCATTTCCCTTCATTATTTTTTCCCCGTCTTTTTTTCTTCACCCTTTTTTGTATTTCTTCCTTTGTTCTTTCTCTCTTCTTTCACTTTTGATCCCTAATCTTGGCCCTTGCCCCTCCCCCATTCCGTGCTTGTATGCTTCTGCTGAAGATAAAGTTAAAGCTGAAATTGTTAACACATGATACATATTTTTACTTTACTACCATTGTTGTAGTTAAGCCTCAAAATTAGTCAATAATTAGTCGTTATTGCGATAGCTGTTATTTAGTTAGTCAACATATTATTTGATATCGTCCACTAGCTGTAGTAGACCCAGTTTTAACACTCATCATCTATCCTATTGTTCCCATAAAACACATCTGTTTTCACCCCACCATACACATCTCCAAATGACCACACCCCATGACCACACCCCATCCCTGTTGCCACAGATGTCGACGAGTGTGAACAGGTGACGTGTATGGAATTGTCCAAGTGTGTCAACACGGAGGGATCTTATTCGTGCGAGTGCTTCCCTGGATATGAGAGGAAGCGCTTAGCTAATGGCTCAGTGGTGTGTGAAGGTAAGATATAATTATGAGTTTTGGTTGTTGTTTGTGTTTTATTTTTGTTGTTAGGGCTCAATTCCAATAGTTTAGTTACTATATATATTTCTTACCAAATATGGCTATGTTATTTTTATCCACCAGTCTTATTATAATAAAAGGGAAGCTCATATTTGGTCGCCATCGGAATTGAACCCAGGACCAAATATTTTAATTCTGTATTGTTAAAAATAAGCCTGTGAAAGAGAAAATACATTTAACGAGTAAAAGAAGGCTGAGAAAGAATTTGTTAAGCAACCTTATATTATGTCTGATGGTGAGTGAGCTAGTCTAGCTGTAATGTCTGATGGTGAGTGAGCTAGTCTAGCTCACTCACCATCAGACATCACAGCTAGACTAGCTCACTCACCATCAGACATTACAGCTAGACTAGCTCACTCACCATTAGTGCTCAAGAATTCCAGGAAGTAGTTGGATACTAGTTTATGTCAATTTGCTGTTATATTCACCCTCATTATACTGAATGTTATTATTATTATTATTATTGTTATTATTATTATTGTGTCGTGCTCTAGAGATTGACGAGTGTAAAACGAATACTCACAACTGCTCTGAGAATAGTGACTGTAAGAACACAGTGGGAGGGTTCACTTGCAAGTGTCATGACGGCTATTCTGCTGAGCTGGACCGGGGACAGTGCATGCGTAAGCCACACGTGCCGCACCAAATCAACACCGATCACAACCTCATTTTATTGTTTGTTGTTGTTGTTTTGTTTTGTTGTTTTTTAATAAAAAAAAATTTTTTACTCATGCAGCTTTATGTCGGCCATCTTGTAGAAATGGAGGGGAATGTGTTGCCCCTAACAACTGCTCATGCCCACCCGAGTATGAAGGTTAGTGTTTATAGTATTATTACATACAAGCTCAATAAAACAATAAACTATGTTTGCCAAATTGTCCAATGAAAAAATAAATTATAGATTCTTTCAACATTAAAGAAAGTTTGTTGTTGTTTTTTGTTTTGTTTTTGTTGTTTTTTTAGGTCCAGCTTGCCAGAGAGATGTGAACGAGTGCCGAACTCCCGGGAAATGCCCCGGTCAGCACTGTGTGAACACAATCGGGGGATACTTCTGTCGCTGTGATAAGGGATATTCCTGGGATGGGTCCAAGTGTGCTGGTAGGTGGTTGTTAGGTTGTTATACAGTAGGTGTGATATTTGTAATAAAACACAAGGTCAATGTATGCATTTCATATCTTGTTCATTAAGTACATGTATGTATTAAAAGATGCATGTACGTTCATATACTTAGCTAATTTGAGGCAACTGATGCTAATAGATTGCATGAGGTTATTATTCTGAACTGAATTTCAGTGAGGTCAGCTGAGTTTTTTTTTAGATTTCATGGAGTACGTAATATCCTTGAACTTGGTGTAATTTTGCTGGTCAAATGCTTCCATGAAGGTCACAGTAACTTTCATGGGGAGCAAAACCATCTTTACAGGGGCACAATGCCTTCATATAAAATAACTTATTATGCATGTGATATATGTGCATATTATATTCCCATTTCTTCTGCTCTATACTCCGTGGGGCAAACCCTACTATTATTCGACAAACTTTCTTGGTATCAGTTGGAATGCTACAACTTGTATTAATGGTTATTTAATTATTTTATTTTATTATTTATTTTTTTATTTTTTTATTTTTTGATAATGTCTTAATTTTGTAATCAATGGGAAGGATTCGCTTGTTGCTCTGTTTGTTTGTTTGTTTGTTTGTTTGTTTTGTTTAATAAAATTATAGTTAAGACATTTTTAATTGGATTGTCCCTTTACCAGACATCAATGAGTGTCGTCTGAACATTGACAACTGCAAGGGGAACCGTGCTAAGTGTTTCAACACCGAGGGAAGCTACTACTGCACATGCTCAGATTTGGGACCCGGCAACAAGGAGTGCACCGGTTCTTGCGTGCGTAAAGGCATTCGGGTGATGGATTCGGGTCACATCTTGGACAACTGCAGGAACTGCACATGTGTGGTGAGGAAATGCTGGGGGAAACACTGTGAAAGAATGGTGTGGTAAAGGGACGTATCTTGGCCAGTTACGTTACTACTTTTTTTAATGTTTTTATTTATTTGTTGGTAGTTTTTTGTTTGTTTGTTTGTTGTTTTTAATTGTAATTGCTATTTTTAACACAATGTGTGAAATAGTACAGTATGCAATTAATTAATAGCCTATTTTTTAGTATATAATAGTTATGTATATTTTTAACAAGCAGCAAACAAGTTAATAGCATGTGATAACCCTTTAATTTTATTTATTTATTTTTTTATTTTATTTTTTTTATTTTATTTTTTTTCCTCTAGGCGGGTGAGTTTAGCTGTGTTCCTGTGCCATGTGATTGTGCCAACAGCGGCAGCTGGCCCAAAGGATGCTGCCACGAGTGTGAGAGAAGAGGTAAGGGATGGTCAGATGATGTGAGGTACATACATACGTACTTGATCGATAGAAAGTGAATTGAAGATTATATGTATATAATTATTATTCTACATAGACTGTCATTTAATTTATAATTCTTCACTTCACTATGTATTTATTCACCTTTCAGATTGTAGGTTGGAGCATAATGGAGAGACAATACTCATCCGTCCAGGTAGTACCTGGATTGACCCGTCAGACCGGTGCCAGCGCTACGACTGCTCACAAGTAAGAGACCACACCCACAAATGAAGCTCAAATAAACCCAAACAAAGCTTAAAAGTAGAATAAAGTTATGATGTCTATTGCATAACTTTTTTTTTTTTTTTCTTTTTTTTTTTTAATTCAAATCTTTTCTTTTCTTTTTTTTCATATTGTGTGTGTGTGTGTGTGTGTAGGGACTTGCAGTGACTCATGTTAACGTCACTGACAACTGTCCTCAGTTGGACTGTCCAGAACAGACTGTTCCCATGGGGAAATGTTGTCCAGTGTGTCTGTGTAAGTTAGTGTCCTATGACGTAGGACTAGCAAGTGACTGGAGGTGTGAGGTGGAGGTGTGAGATGAATTGAGGGGTATTTTTGGTATATTGATTTTGAAGTATCACTCTCAATGTTTCTATAGTTCCCAAGTGTGACTCGTTGGTTGAAGGTCAGACTGTATCAGTGCATAATGGATGCCGAGTCTACACTTGTCAAGTAAGTTCTGTCTCATAATTGGTAGTTTTCTCAATTCATGAAAACTTCTTAATGTTCATTATTATAAATTGATTTCTGTGTTCATGAAGCTATTTATAAGAATGGACTTATTTTATATTTCAGTCAATAATAACAATAAATGCAGCCCATATAAAACTAACCCAACATTTAGACTTACTGACTCTAAGAGAACTTCAACAAGAAGTCAAAAACATCGGGTTTTAATAATAATGCAACCTCACTTTATGTACGTAATTTATTTATTATTTTAATATATTATTCTTTTTCTTTTTTCTTTTTTTCTTTTTTTTTTTTTTTTTTTTTTTTTTTTTTTTTTTTTTTTTTTTTTTTTTTTTCATTTTTAGAACTTGAAGTGGTCTCTGACCGTGGACCATACTTGCCCGTCTGCTCCCACATGTGCTCCAGAAGATGTGGTGTTCTTCAGAGACGGCTGCTGTCCAGTGTGTCGGCAGAACATCCTGGATAGCTCTCTCACTCGCTGCTCCTCTTGACTACCCTTTACCAATCATATGACAGTGCACATACTGTTATACTGACAGATAACCATCAGCCTCTCCATTTTTTATAGTGCACGCCTGATTAACTCATTTCTGACTTTGTACACCAGCTTTTGTCACGTTATAATTAGCATTGAATTATTCATATATTATTTGTGGTCATCTAATGCATTATCTTAAACTTTTTATCTACCAATTTGCTTGTATAGAATCTAATCACTTCTAATCTATGGATAATTAGTACAGCCTAGCTAGTGGTTTAAAGAGAGATCAGCTATTCGTAGACACGAGCTCAGGCCTATACAGCTTCCACAATAAATTGTGGTTTCTCTACTAATAAAGACAAGGAATTCATAATTTCCAGACTCAGAATTATCCTAAGTTTGTTACAATTTAATGCTTGGGATCAGGAAGCAATGGTTGGACATATAAATTGGAGCCGGATGAGATGCTACAGTAAACTTCAAACCAATTGCTTACTAATTATCTTCCCATTAAGGTTTTGTTTTTGTTTTTTTGTTGTTGTTTTTTTGTTTGTTTGTTTTGCGTTTTGTTCTTGTTTTTTGTTAATGACAAATAGGTAATGTAGTGAATGATAAAACAGGAAAGTAACAAGAATGAAAGAATATTAACAATAATAATGCACCAATATAATAATAAAAAAAAAAATTAAAGGACAAAAACAAATTAATCAATCAAGGCAATGAGACAAGAAAAAGAAGTCCATGTTACGTTGAACATTCACACAGTCTAGTGGGCGGACATGAAAGCTGGTGCTGCTGGATGGAATAACCAATATCTGCCCTAGAAAGACACAGTAACACATCATAAAATTGTAATATGAATGATCCAAAAAAAAATTTGAGCCAAATAGAAATAAAGATATCTCAATAGCAAAATAATGCATAAATCTTGCCAAAAAGAGTTTAAGGAATGTAAAGATGGCACCAGAACCTGATAGTAGTATTTGATATCCTTTCCAGCTCTAGTATGATAGCATTTAATATGACACACGAATTAATTATATTAGATGATTACGCTTTACCACATATATATATTCAACAAAAATCTTTACTTTGGAAGATATAATAATATGATTATGAACATTTTAATTACATTGTAACTATTGATAATCTAAAATGTTTCAATCACAAGAGATCTATGTGTAAGTTTGGCTTTACCGCAATTTCTAGGTATAGTAAACTCAAATTACCTTTAGTCTGTCCACTCCTGATTATCCTGATAATTATTTTTCCAGAAGCTGATTTTCCTGAAGGTCAAGTGGTTTCAAAGAGATGGACTTGAATCCCAAGTGTAGATGTCTCTGTAATGTCGGATGCTGTGAGGAAGCAATGAGCAAAGTCATAGAATTAGTGTCTTCAGGAGACACTAGACCTTGCACATGGATTCCAAACTCCCAATTACCTTCACAGTCAGAATTACCAAGTTCAATGTATGAATGTGGAAAAATTTTGGACGCAGTTATTACTGCAATAGCAGAGCTCAGATCAACCTCATTGTAGGATAGATTCAAATAAGACATTTTAACAAGAAAATGGAGTTTGTTGGCCAAACTATAAGCTCCACGTGGACCGATGCTATTATGTGATAGATTCAAATATAGCAATTCGGTGAGATGATGTAATACAATGGCTAGACTAACTGCACCGTGAGGACCAATGTCATTATAAGAAAGATCTAATACCTGCAACTGCGTCAGGTATTCTAGTTTACTAGCTAAAGCTGTGGCACCATAGCAACCAATATTGCTATGAGATAGACATAACATCATCAAATTGGTAAGACGGTGAATTTCAATGAGTAAAGTGATAATTCCTCTAGTACTAATGCTGTTTTTCGATATTGTTAGGTACTTTATGTTGACTAGTCCATGGCCCAGAGCCATTGCTGCAATATCATCAACCTTACATTTTTCCACTGCTAGCTGCACGAAACCATTATGGAGGAGTTGCAGA
>WLWD01003142.1_pt1 | contig 38056 bp, 41 predicted proteins | sample 6712731 | NCBI WGS metagenome assembly WLWD01 (sample SAMN12718690, study PRJNA576275) | sponge metagenome | isolation source: marine sponge | host: Mycale hentscheli | place: New Zealand: South Island, Marlborough, Capsize Point | collected 2014-11-01 | reverse complement strand
AACTATCACATGTTGTCGGACCGTGAACTAGCCATGTTTGTGGGAGTGAACTAACCATTGTTGTGGGATGTGAACTAGCATGTTGTCGGAGTGAACTAGCCATGTTGTCGGAGGAAACTAGCATGTTGTCGGAGTGAACTAGCCATGTTGTGGGAGTGAACTAGCCATGTTGTCGGAGTGAACTAGCCATGTTGTGGGAGTGAACTAGCCATGTTGTCGGAGTGAACTAGCCATGTTGTGGGAGTGAACTAGCCATGTTGTCGGAGTGAACTAGCCATGTTGTCGGAGTGAACTAGCCATGTTGTGGGAGTGAACTAGCCGTGTTGTCGGAGTGAACTAGCCATGTTGTCGGAGTGAACTAGCCATGTTGTGGGAGTGAACTAGCCATGTTGTCGGAGTGAACTAGCCGTGTTGTCGGAGTGAACTAGCCGTGTTGTCGGAGTGAACTAGCCATGTCGTCGGAGTGAACTAGCCGTGTTGTCGGAGTGAACTAGCCGTGTTGTCGGAGTGAACTAGCCATGTTGTGGGAGTGAACTAGCCGTGTTGTCGGAGTGAACTAGCCATGTTGTGGGAGTGAACTAGCCGTGTTGTGGGAGTGAACTGGCCGTGTTGTGGGAGTGAACTAGCCGTGTTGTCGGAGTGAACTAGAAATACATTTTTTATTGAAGAGGGCAAGCTGTATGTTCACTAAATAGGGGTAGCTTGCTGGTTAGAGAGTACACTATCAGAGGTGCTACTGTAGATGTAACAAGTATGTACATAAATAAAATTAAAAAATGATGTTTATGATTGCTGTGGCTGATTAAAAGATGACATGACTACATAAAAGTAAATTCTTCAGCAATTGTCAATTGTCAAGAAGTGACAGACTCCAGTATGTCTACTGCCTGGGCAGCATCTCTAGCACCTCGAGCAACATCTAATGCTGCACACAAACACATGTACATGTGACTGGACACTATACATATGTGCATGTGACTGACCTGTTCTGCCAACCTTGTCAGTCAGTGATGGGTCTGCACCAAGAGAGAGCAATGTCTTTATGGCCGCCACCTGACCTTCCTGTAGCAACAAGAAATACTATGTGTAAAAAAAATTGCCCATAGCAAACCCCACACCACCAACAATATCTTGAGCAAAACCATCTACTGGTTTGTAGTATATGGATATTGTTATAACCACACACACACACGCACACACGCACACACGCACATACGCACGCACGCACGCGCGCGCACGCACGCACGCACACACACACACACACACACACACACACACACACACACACACACACACACACACAGTGCAAATTCTCTTGCTGCCTGCTAGGCAGTCACACGCACCTGGCAGAACCAGGATGCCTGTGCACTAAGCAGGCACTGTGAGCCATGCAATCAAAGCTCCTGGAGCAAGGGCTAGGAGGAACTCACAGGAGAACACGCCTCTCCTCACAGCAAGTGGTGTGGGCACCCGAAGTCTTACCTGAATTATTGCTGTTTCATGAGAAAAATCCCTTGAATTTGCATGCCACCCAATCACAGCTGGGTGGACTGGTGGGTGGGGCTGGTGGGTGGACGGGTGGGGCTGGTGGGAGGCAGGGGAAGAAAAATCAGATGGAAAGTTGCCTGAGTGGGGATTACCTCAGGCCCTGAGCCAGGACACAACCACACACCCACACCCACACACACACACACTGGGACTAGGTTGACACACTTCTGCGATACCTTGGCAGCATAATGGAGTGGAGATATTGCGTTGACGCTGGCAGTGAGATTTACATCTGCTCCAGCTGATACCAAGTAATCTATCACCTCTCCCGCCCCCGACTGGGAGGCGTGGTGTAAACCATGTCTCCCCAAGATGTCTTCCTTGGACAGGTCTATGTGCCAAGTCTCCACTAGAAACTTGACCACGCCCACATGGTTGCCCCTGGCAGCATCCATGACAGGGCAAACTCCACAGCTGTCGGCTGAGTCAGCATCATAGGCACAACACTCGTGGAGCAGTTGCATCACGTCAAGATTTCCATGGAGAGCTAAGTATGTACACACGCACACACACACACATGTACACACAACTGGTGACCCCATTCCGAATACAATGTACATGGCACAGATAGTCATCCTAAAGTATCTGTTGATGACACCTTACCATATTCAAACCATTACTGCCTGTGTATAAGATGTCCAAGTCAATAACATGAAGCGGTTTTTAGTACATGTAACAAAATATTTACTAACATGAAGTTGCCTGACATAAAGTGCAGTCCTAGACTCACACACACATGAATACTTTGTCATTTCTACTGTACCACAAAAACCAAATAAAAAATACTAAAGGTAAAAGATAAGTGGATTGAACTAAAACCAGTATTTTCAAAGTGACTTGCCTGTCAGACAATGGATTTTCAAGTAATAACAATCTGTTGCATATGGTGTATAGCTATGACTAACAGCACATTAACCTAGATAACATACCACCACCACTAATAGAATAGAAAATGAACTACGCTAAGTTAGTAAGACCCAACTGCGAACGTCTCTCCTCTGTAGCTCTTAGCAGTTGTTTTCTGGCATTATTTCAAAGTCTTTTTCTCCCAATTACTCCTTGCACCCACACTATAATTAACTCTCAATTGAGATTCGTTTATGAGGGGCTCAATTTGCTTGCCCAATAAATAATTATGGGAGCTATTCAAATTTTGGCATAAAAAAACAAACAAACAATAAAATTGTCCCCATTAACACACCATAACGCCAGAATTAACTTGATGATAGCTATCAAGTTCTCCCAACGTGAGCTTTCACCACCTTACCAGCTGAGTGCAGTGGAGTGCGCCCATTGTTGCTAGCACTGTTCCAACACTCAGGGCTCGTCTCCAGCAGAAGATGGACTATTTCCTTACAGCCCTCTCTGCACGCCAAGTGGAATGGTGTCCAGCCATCTTTGTTGGTCAAGCTCAGGGACGCGCCATGACCCAGGAGAGTCTTTACAGTGATCACGTCTTGCTTGGTACAGGCCAGCATCAAAGGAGTCCTGGAGATAGCACAGAAAACAAAAAGTGCAACGTGCAATACACATAAAAATTAATACCTAATTCGCACCAAATTTTTATTCATTAGTTTGCTTATCTTATGTAGGTTTGGACAAGAGATAATCAACCCAACCTGGGGGGAAAGGTAGTCTCGCGTAGCCAGACCCTTTACCAACCGTAACCGCTACGCGGGGAAGGAAAGGGTCTGGGAACATACAATACAACGACTTGTTCAGCAGCACCCCAAAAAGGGTGCTCAATTATCACATTCCAAGGCTTGCGGTAGCCGATGACGTCACGGCCACGTCCGGGTAGCAGGTCTCCTATTCATGCTCATACTTTTATTGCTTGCCAGGAGTGCTTATAAATCGCCTACAAAAAACAACTTCACCAGTTTAATGAAGTTACGCAACGTTCTCACCCTCCCAGATGTGATGTTGACGTCACACAGTATACCGCAAGCTTGCTGGAATGTGATAATTGAGCACCCTTTTTGGGGTGCTGCTGAACAAGTCGTTGTATTGTATGTTCCCAGACCCTTTCCTTCCCCGCGTAGCGGTTACGGTTGGTAAAGGGTCTGGCCACGCGAGACTAGGGGAAAGGGTGGATACAATTAGCTGATAATCAGAGAAGGTCAACTTGACAAACCAATAAAACTAGTGGTCCTCACAACATCACATTGATGCCAAGCACTAGTCAAGCTATACCATATTGGCCTTCTACATACACGCTTGGTAATGATACTTTACCAGTGACAATGGCACGTACCTACCAATCAGCTCTTTTTAAAGCATCTACTTTAGCTCCTTCACCAACAAGAAAGTCCACAGCTTCAGCCTGGCAATTTTGAGCTGCTTCGTGAAGCGCCGTCTTTCCATCAGTGTTACAGTACTCCAAAGAAATGCCGTAGTTTCTGTGCAAACGCCTCAGAATGTCTACGTGTCCGTACCTCGCCGCAACGAGGAAGGCAGAATCGCCGTGTTTATTTACAGCGTTTACGACAGCTTCCAAAGACGGGCACTGAAAGCTTTCAGAAAATATGGTGCGGCACACTTTGCTGAGCTCTTCTTGGTTGGGTAAATGTCCTTTCTGCACCAGCCTAAAGAAATAATTCACTAATTGTAAAGGCAGCGGATCTCCCAGACCCATTCTGCTGTCTCTGAACTTCAGTATAGCGAGACCCTTTACCTAACGATAGGAAGTGTACATGTATTAGCGACACCTTACTTACACATTATTTTAGTCCTCCTTACATTCATAGTTCAGACAACAACAACTGTTCATAGATAGAGTGTACTGAGTTTTAGGCAAGGCTCAGTAACACTAGAAATAATTTTTCTCTTTTCTCAAAGGTCAGAGAGATTTACAGCAAAATTTAAACAGAGTACTTGAAGTATGTCTTCAACCACACATAATAGAACTTCAATCCTAGAACTTCGTGGAAACGCGAACCCTTTCTGAGATTTGCTATGTTTCTGTTGCCATATTGTGACTAATTTAGGCAGTTTGGTGGCCTGAGGTCTAGAAGCTTCACTTATTTTATTAGAGCGACATTCTGTGAAATTGAAAGGGTGCAATATTAACCCTTTGAGTTACGAAATGGCACAGGTACTATACTCAAGAATTTTTTTTATAAATGTTTTCCTCTGATCATTTATGATGATGGCTTAAAAACTTGTAACTTTTTTTTTTTAAACTAAACTTCTACTCAAGGATTAGATAAACGTGTTCATTGTGAGGCAAAAATGCCATTAAGTACATGATTGCTCACTTTAATGCATGTGATACCACAATAATAATAATAATAATAATAATAATAATAATAATAATAATAATAATAATAATAATAATAATAATAATAATATATTGTGCGGCACACTTTGCTGAGCTCTTCTTGGTTGGGTAAACGTCCTTTCTGCACCAGACTAAAGAAATAATTCACTAATTGTAAAGGCAGCGGATCTCCCAGACCCATTCTGCTGCCTCTGCACTGAACTTCAGTTTATTATTTTTATTATTATTGTTATTATTATTATTATTATTATTATTATTATTATTATTATTATTATTATTATTATTATTATTATTATTGTATATTAATATCAGCCAGTAAACTAACTGATAACACGATTTGAGTGACTGGTTAATATACTATTTAGACGATCTGCGATAGGACTGACTAAAATCATTTTAAAGGATGAACAACCCTTATATCACTAAATGCTATGAAATCCAAAGGGCACATCCTACTTGATGTGCGAAGCCCTTCCGAAACTTCATTCAGGGGTGCTATAATATTTGATACCACACCTCATTTCCTCCAAATTTAGTAACTAACCAACCGATTGTTTTGTATACAAAAAAAGAAAGACTTAACGGTGGAAGAAAAAAAACCTGATGGGCTCCGGACCTTTAACACGTAAAAAGACTCCAGGCCAAGAAGGAAAAGAAGACTCTAAAAAACGTAGCAAAGCACCGGAAACATCCGGTAAAAGAGGAAGCGATACGGTTGCTAACGACCCTGATTGTGGAGCTGTCGCTGGTAGGGTTGTAACTGGTCTACCTCTAAGAACGTGCGTCAACCCTGTCCCTTCGCCCAGTATTTTAAAGGTAGAAACCGAGAGAGGTAAAGCGATGGCCTCCACGGACGATGCTATTGGAGATGTCGTTCACGTAGTCGTGGTAATGGGAGCTTCGGTAAGTTGCGTGCTAAGTAGAATGGTATACTGAGCCGTTGGTAGGAGTCGGGCATGTGCACAGTAACCTGACATATCTGTTTGTTTGTTTGACAGGGTGATCTGGCCAAGAAGAAGATATATCCCACTTTATGGTAAGGTGTCATCTTGTGATTTTGTTTACACATTAAACAAACAATGTAATTAACACTTTGACTTTAACAATTAGGGAGTCACTATGTGTGAAGTGATGTTAATGGTCGACAGCAGTGACAGCGTTTATGCCAACTCAGTTGGAGAGTTTGAGCTCTGCTTTTGAGATAGGCAGTGTTAATAATTACCTTTCTGTACGACTTCTTACTTGACTTTAATTTGTGCAGGATTAAAGGAAGTTGGTTGTAGAAGCAGTTAATACTTTGCTGGTTCTTTGCTGCGAACATTGTGTAGTAGAGTGAATGAATATGGAATGACAATTAGCATTTATTGCTTACCCAGTGTGCATGATGGTAATGCAGTGTCCGTCATTGTCAGTTAGCTTCTGATCTTACAGTTCAAGCGTTGAATGCATTATCACATTTAAATACTCAAAAACTTAGTTCAACATGATTTTCTTTGAAAACAAGAAGAAGCAACTGTTTTGCTTTGTCACATGATTGACTATCTCCTGCTGTAGTATGAGCCAGTAAAGAGTAAGGAAAGGTAGTATGAGTGATGGATAAATCAGAAATTGTAAGCATGCACATCTGCTACCAGGTAAGTTTTTTTTCTTTCTGCCTATTCATTGATTTGAATAGGAATAGCCATAGCTCTAACACTCAAAAGCAACAGCAACGTGAGCAGCAGTATATATAATTGGCATATTGAATCAAGTGATACAAGACTTTGAGGGGAAACTGAGTTAGGAAGTACTGAGAGTAATCTTTACATTTTTTATTGGCGAGCCAGCGAAGCAAGCGAGACACTTACAGGGGTAACGCAATTGAAAATTGGGGATGTTTGTTTATGTTTGGACGTACGTACTTTGTACTTTGACCCTCACATATTTTTGCTTAGGTCGGTGTTCGACCCCGTCCCAAAGTTCACTAAACAGAATCCTCTGGTTATCGATCATTATCCGTATCGTTCTAGAAATTGAATTGTTTACCGCTTTGAATTCTTTTGCAGGTACAGTTAGAACTCAAAACTTAAGGGAGTTCCGTATCTATTCGAGTTTGTGGCGGTGGTAAGTTAGTAGCTATTTGTCATAATCCCTACGCAACATTATTTACTTGAAAATTTATTGTCCACTAGACTAACCACAAAGGTAAGCCTTGTGTAGGTATGTTCAGTTAAGTGTGAAAGTATTGTGCGTTATAGCTACTACTGAGCTAATGAATATCACAAAGAAAACGTTTAAATAACTTGACTTGTTTTGTTTTTTTTGTTGCTTTTTTTTTTTTTTTTCCACTTTAAACAGTTGCAGGGAGTGGTTACTATGGCATTGAATCTCCTTTACCGTATATACGTAATTCAAAAACTCAAATTTTGTTTAGTAGCTTGAGTGTTAGAAGTTAAAATCAATTGTTTAACAATAGTGTTGTTTTAGGCTCGCTCGCCATTTGTGCTCAAGCACATTACTAGTTTTATACATGCTGGGTTGTACACCTGTATTAATCTAATGTGCTTAAAGCATTTGCACCCTGCAGACATTTAAAATATTTTAGCAGACTTTTGAGTATCTGTGTTGTAATTCACTGTTGGACGAACACATCGGTCTATAGTACACAGTATAAATACTTGCTATGTACTAGTAAAGGAACACATTTTTAATAAGGAGGAATGCACCAAGAAGTGTTTGTGAACAAGTTGGCAGTGATATTCGTCAGCTTTATGAAGATTTTTGTTACTGTTATATGTGTATGTAGGACTATCTTTAAGAATGATAGGTTTCCTGTAGGCACCAAGATAGTGGGTTATGCCAGGTCAGCCCTTACAGTGGACAATATCAAGGAAAAATGCAAGCCGTACCTCAAGGTACGATATTCAAACATACGCTATATTTTTAAAAAGCTTTATCTTTTCATAGGTGAAAGACGATGAGTCAGCCAAGATAGAGGAGTTCTGGAAGATAAACTCGTACGTCAAAGGTTCCTACACTGAAGATGCTGCCTTCAAGAACCTCAATGAGGAGCTGCTGAAGATTGAAGGCCAAGCCACTGGCAACCGGCTCTTCTACCTGGCCTTGCCTCCCTCTGTGTTTGCACCAGTGACCACCAACATCAAGGGCTGCTGCATGAGCACTACGTAAGTAAGACGAGTGGAAGTGGAATTTGATGTATAGAACAACAGGAAGAAGTGTGTGTGTGTGTGTGTGTGTGTGTGTGTGTGCTCTGGGTATACAGGGGGAAGGGGTTGCAGGGAATAAGAGATTTTTTTTTTATATTTAATGTTTACTTACGTAGATAATTTCCTGCATTCAGGTAGTTGTTAGGGTTACCATTTACCCAAGTCTTGTAGTTGCATGTTTTTCTAAATGTATTCATTTCTTTGTAGTGGTTGGTCTCGCGTCATTGTGGAGAAACCATTTGGCAAGGACTCTGATAGTTCTGCTGAACTGAGCTCTCACTTGTCCAAGTTGTTTAAAGAGGAAGAGATCTATCGTATTGACCATTACCTTGGCAAAGAAATGGTGCAGAACTTGCTGGTGCTCAGGTCAGTGGGCAGGGCATGGTAGATTATGGGAGGGGTTTAAGGAAACGGGTGCTACTGGGTATCATGTATGAAGCTGGACAAGTAAGAGAAAATGACCATCAGCTTTTGCTTTAAGTTGTACATACAACAAGTAGAGGTGAGAGACAGAAGTAGAGGTGAGAAACGGAAGTAGAGGTGAGAGACAGAAATAGAGGTGAGAGACTTAACAAGGATGTTTCTGAACAATTGACTTATAAATAGCTTATTTTTAAAAAAATTGTTCTATTTTTTTACCTCCCTCCAGATTTGCCAATGTGATATTCCAACCTCTTTGGAATAGAAATCATATTTCCTCAGTGACAGTGACCTTTAAGGAGCCTTTTGGCACTCAGGGGCGTGGTGGATATTTTGATGAGTTTGGCATAATTCGGGATGTGATGCAGAACCACTTGTTGCAGGTGATGTGTCTGACTGCCATGGAGAAGCCGGCCTCCACTGGAGCTGAGGATATGAGAGATGAGAAGGTTAGTACAGTTTTATGAGTCAGCAGGGCCTTTTGTGGCTAGGCCACACCCACTGGGACTTATCCATGATTAGCAACAATGCGTTATACTTTCACTCAGTATGATTATTTTGTGAACCAAGTTTATTTTATTTTCCCAAAGGCCACCTGCCATATTGAAAAACGTACATCAGAACTAATTCTCACTCTTACACTTTATGACAAATTTTGAGAAAACTACACTCTATATGGTTGATATGAGCTGCAAATGTTTTTAAACATCCATGGCTGTTTAGGATTCTAACTGCTGGGGTCCTGCACATCGTTAGTAATATTTTTTTATAATTTTGATTTATTAGATGTTTTTGGCATTGATTGTACTTTACCACTTTTTGTTGTTTAACCTCTCTACAAAAGCATCGGATTCTAACACTAACCAACATGAATGGAACAAAATGATTGACTACAATACAAAATAACCACTGAATGCAACTAAACTCTCTACATATATACTGTACGCAGGTCAAAATACTCTCCCCCCAAGTGTGGCCTTTGTGTGGAGGTTCATAGACTGTGTCATCAACTAAACTCCATTGAACATAATATTCTCCATCCTTTCAATGCTTACATAACTTGATTCTTCCTGCCCATCTGCAGTTCCATTCATACCTACATTGATTAAGACTTGAATAAGGCAATGCAGGCTGAGGGGAGCACTAAAGACTTCACTGTCACTGTTACTACCATTCATCCTGACTGTTGCTAGGTGAAAGTGCTGCGATGTATCCAGCCCATAAGGAAGGAGGACACAGTGCTGGGTCAATACATGGGCAACCCGGAGGGTGATAAAGATGCCATGTTAGGGTACCTGGATGATGATACTGTACCCAAGGGCTCCCAGACTCCTACTTATGCCATGGCAGTCATGTACATCAGGAATGAGAGGTGGGATGGAGTGCCCTTCATTCTCAAGTGTGGCAAAGGTTAGTATTTGGAGGTGGGGCTAGGTTAGTTTTTGGAGGCGGGGCAAGGTTAGTTTTTGGAGGCGGGGCTAGATTAGTTTTTGGAGGCGGGGCTAGGTTAGTTATTTAGGTGGGGCTAGGTTAGTTGTTGGAGGCGGGGCTAGGTTAGTTAAGTTAGTTGTTGTAGGTGGAGCTGGGTTAGTTGCTGTAGGTGGAGCTGGGTTAGTTGTTGTAGGTGGAGCTGGGTTAGTTGTTGTAGGTGGAGCTGGGTTAGTTGCTGTAGGTGGAGCTGGGTTAGTTGTTGTAGGTGGAGCTGGGTTAGTTGCTGTAGGTGGAGCTGGGTTAGTTGTTGTAGGTGGAGCTGGGTTAGTTGCTGCAGGTGGAGCTGGGTTAGTTGCTGCAGGTGGAGCTGGGTTAGTTGTTGCAGGTGGAGCTGGGTTAGTTGTTGCAGGTGGAGCTGGGTTAGTTGTTGCAGGTGGAGCTGGGTTAGTTGCTGTAGGTGGAGCTGGGTTAGTTGCTGTAGGTGGAGCTGGGTTAGTTGTTGTAGGTGGAGCTGGGTTAGTTGTTGCAGGTGGAGCTGGGTTAGTTGCTGCAGGTGGAGCTGGGTTAGTTGCTGTAGGTGGAGCTGGGTTAGTTGCTGTAGGTGGAGCTGGGTTAGTTGCTGTAGGTGGAGCTGGGTTAGTTGCTGTAGGTGGAGCTGGGTTAGTTGCTGTAGGTGGAGCTGGGTTAGTTGCTGTAGGTGGAGCTGGGTTAGTTGCTGTAGGTGGAGCTGGGTTAGTTGCTGTAGGTGGAGCTGGGTTAGTTGCTGTAGGTGGAGCTGGGTTAGTTGCTGTAGGTGGAGCTGGGTTAGTTGCTGTAGGTGGAGCTGGGTTAGTTGCTGTAGGTGGAGCTGGGTTAGTTGCTGTAGGTGGAGCTGGGTTAGTTGCTGTAGGTTGCTGGGTTAGTTGTGTAGGTGGAGCTGGGTTAGTTGCTGTAGGTGGAGCTGGGTTAGTTGCTGTAGGTGGAGCTGTTGGTTCTGGGTTTGCTGTAGGTGGAGCTGGGTTCGTTGCTGTAGGTGGAGCTGGGTTCGTTGCTGTAGGTGGAGCTGGGTTCGTTGCTGTAGGTGGAGCTGGGTTCGTTGCTGTAGGTGGAGCTGGGTTAGTTGCTGTAGGTGGAGCTGGGTTAGTTGTTGTAGGTGGAGCTGGGTTAGTTGTTAGAGGCCAAGTAATTTCCACGTGGTTTAGTTCAACATTTCGCTCTAGTAAGTTTGTATATGCCAAAACGACTTCATATGGTCCGAACCTCATAAACCACACTGTATGTATGTATGCATGGTTGAAAGTGTGTTATTGAAAGGCAAGTGTCAGAAATGAAGCCAGGAAGTAGTTGTTGACGGAGCTACCAGCAGGATAAGCAACAGGGATGTGGCAGCAGGGAGTGTGGGGACGCTAGTGTGAGTGTCCAACAGCTCTGTGATATAGAGGGCTTCTTTGTGTGCCAGTGGGTGAACACTTCACTACCACTACACTAAGTTGCAACAGTGTATTGGTGGCTTTATGTATATTATTATTATTATTACTACTACTATGTGTTTTGTTTAAACTTTTCCACTCCAGCTTTGAATGAGAGGAAAGCAGAGGTGCGAATACAGTTCCGGGATGTTCCCGGGGACATTTTCGACGGCAAGTGTCGTCGCAATGAGCTGGTCATTCGTCTGCAACCCAACGAGGCTATGTACATCAAAACAATGACCAAGGAACCAGGAATGTCCTTTGAACCCTTGGAGAGTGAGCTTGATCTGACCTACAAGTCTCGCTTTGGGGTAGGTTAAAATATTTGGAGTTTGGGTTGGAAGGAAAGGTAAAGAGCTAAGAGTAAGGGAATGAGTGGGGGAGAGCTTGTTGGGTGAGATGGTGGAGGGAGGAGGGTTTTATGTTGGAAAATTCAAGAATATTATTTGCTCTAAGTTGGAATATCCATTCAGGTCAAAGTTGTTAAATACAAGACAAGAAATTTGAAAGCTGTGATGTATTGAATTGTAACCCATCACAAAACCTAAGTTTAATTCCTTGAAGGGGTGAAAGTGTATGTTTGCAGCTGTGTATGTATAAAAATATTGGATTTTGAGTGGGGACAGCCCCTTCCTATAATTATTATATATTTTAAGTATGTTGTTAAGTAATAACTAAAGGAAACAGCCTTGAGCACAATGGGTGATATAACACTTCCAACATTACCCTTATTACTTACATATACCACAACTACTAAGTTACGCTGGAATTCTTTTCCCCTTCTTAGCGATACATACTATATATTGGAAGTCCATGGCTGCTTCATGTTCCAGAGCTATGTCTCTCTCTCTCTCTCTGTCATGCCATTGATTGCAGGCCTCCATTACTGCACCAGTGGGAGGCAATGTCTGTAATGAAATTTCCATACCATTCCATCCATTTTGGCCTTGGGCATGCCTATTAGCAAGGCTAGCAAAGCACAAAAGAATGTTACCGACTTTGACTCCAATTGACCCGTGGGCCATTCAATCACATGTTTTAGATTCCAGCTTGCCTTCTAGGTCCAATTACTTCCCTATTGGTGTGGATCAGTTTCACACGTGCTTATATAGACTTGCATATGTGAGTGTTGCCATTGTAGATCAGCTGATGGCTCATCAGCTTCAGGCTTGGGTGAGTTTCAGCAGTAATTTGAGTTTTAATGTGTTTTATCTTGAGGCCAAGAATAACAAAAGTTGTTTTGATCCATAACATTATAGTTGAAAATATCAATTCTGCTGTTTCTTGATATCTGGTATAAGGTCCACGACTGTACTTCCTTCACTAATGTGTGCTTTAGGATATCCAACTTCCTGATGCCTACGAGAGATTGTTGTTGGATGTGTTCTCTGGAAACCAAGCACAGTTTGTGAGAAGGTAAGTAGTGGTCATACTCGCCTAAAAGTATTATGTAGTTCACTCTGTACATCTATTCTAATGTGTTGCTTTCAGTGATGAGCTTGCGGAGGCGTGGCGCATCTTCACACCTATTCTACACGAAATTGAGAAAACAAATGAAGCCCCCATTCCATATACATATGGAAGGTTAGTAACAGTGGCATTATAGTCGTGTTGCTTTGCTCTGTTCTATATTACTTTTTCCTTGTTGTTGTGATGTAGCCGTGGACCTGAGAAGGCTGATGAGTTTGCGAAGGAGTTGGGATTTGTGTACAGTTCTACATACAAATGGCGACCAAGCATTTGATCTGGCTGGATGAGAACAATTAGTTTTTATATCATCTTGAATATATGCAACTTAGTTGATGCCATTATTTAGCTTCACTTAGTTTACTTGTGAATTGTGGCCTTCAAAAACTAACTTTTTTTGTTGTTGTTGCTGTTTGTAAAATGGTACAAAGAAAAACTAGTTTAAATTTAAAGTTATCCCCCCTTTTTATCACAATAGTAACTGCACAAACTGGATTGTAAAGTACTTACTGTAAAACTATATCCTTCAAAAGCATTTCAGTGATTCCGAAATGCTGTGTCAAAACTGTACTATTGCTCATACCAAAGCGAACCAGGACGACTTCCGTGTCGTTCCGCGCATGCTCGTAAAATTTCTGAAAAAGCCGCCCCCGCCTGGCCCAGAAAAAAGCGAGTCCGTATATGTGGGTTGGGCCAGGTAGGGGCTTTGTGGTAATGAGGTTTTCTTCGTTGAATGATCTGCTGTTGTTGATTTTGTTTTACGCTGCCGCTGGGTGTAGAGCGTTGCAAGGGCTGAAGTCAGAGTCTCCCTTACGTTTCTAGTCTGTGAAGGAGTTCGTAATTCTGTTGTTAGACGTCTGTGTTCGAGTGGACGGTGAGTTGCTCATTAGCTAGCTAAAAATAGTATCCTTCTACTCTAGCTGTATTATGGTGATAAATGGGTATCGATTTACTTGGGCTAGTTTTTTTTAATTTATTTATTTATCTTTTGACCTAACCGGAACCTGTAAGCAATTCAATTTTATGTTGGAGAGTTTCTGTTAATTACTGTTAGGTGCCCGCTTGAGTATTTTTTCCCCCCTTTATTGTATATAGCTCTCTGTCATAATAATTAATTGGGCATAGTGTTAGATGTATTTAATGAAATAAGGTATTAATGAAAGCTTTAAGAGCTCATTTACAATGTAAGGTTATGGTTTAGACAAGTCTTATGGTAATGTTGAGTGCTATAGGCTATTGGTTATTGTGTAAAACAAAAGGATTATCCATTTTTGTCATGCATCAATCTATAATATTTTATTTTTTGTCCTTAAAAATTGCAGCTGCATAGCCCTGCATCCTAATATGGGAAGGATGGGGCTAGAGAAATATGTGGGAAGTTATTTTCAGAATTAATGACCACTGCCAATTGTGTCATGGTGATTAGAATGGGGCCAGGTTGAGACATGGTTGTTTGGAATGCCACTGTAGAGTGTTCTGTTGCTAGGGAATTCACTGAAGTGTTGGTATGCCTGATAAATGCATGCCATGCAGTAAATGGGTTAGTGTTAGGGTCAGGAAGAATAGACTGGTGATTAGTGGCGGTCGGATTGCAAAAATGAAGTACGTAGCAGCTTCATGTTGTGAGAAAAGGTCACTGTTTCTAGTGGTGCAACAACTTTCTTCCAATTTGTGCTAGTGATTATTGCCTGACATTTGTCAGTTTAATTCTAAAAATTTTTTAGCCTTGTGAGTCCAAGAGACACCGTAGTATCTATGGGATAGCGGGACATGATCCTGCTTGACCTGTTTGTTTCAGTTATCCCAACATAAGTGAGAAATTCTTCCTAATGCGGGATTGAGGTTACTTATTGTTACGGTATTAGTGAAACCTTTGACTTGTTGATGCATGAGACTCACAACTGGCAAGGCAGGCAGGCTTGCAGGCTTTAGAGCTTAAAGAGTGTTATCTTTCGGAAAGCTAGTTTGTTTGGCATAAATTAGGCCAAGTAAAGACAACAGCTTTTGAGGCTGGAGAGTCTGGGGCTCGAGTTAGATAGTCAAATGCTCATTTACTTTGAAGTGTTCCTAATAGCTGGCATAATTTCCCATCTGGTGCTGTACATGTGTTTGCGCACGTCCTTGTACTTATTTAGCCAAATCTGCATGGAGCATGGGTCGGCATTAATTTATCATGTCTGAGATTGATCAGCTGATGTGTTTGTTGTTATTGTTACCCTGGTGTTTTGCACCAATGGAACATGTACAGATATATCATGTACAGAAGGTAGGATTGTGTGTGTGTGCAAACATGGTGTCCAGTGGCATTCACAAATATAGCGATCCGTGTGTACTGTACTGTTTAATGTTTTGTTTCCTCCCCTCCCCTTCTCTCCCCTCCCCTTCTCTCCCCTCCCCTTCTCTCCCCTCCCCTTCTCTCCCCTCCCCTTCTCTCCCCTCCCCTTCTCTCCCCTCCCCTTCTCTCCCCTCCCCTTCTCTCCCCTCCCCTGCAGCTGAGCATGAGTTTGACTCTCACATGCTAGCTGTATTTTTTGTTGTTGTGGTTGTTTTTTAGTGGTGAGTTATTTGTGTTTGTTTACCACTAAATATCTAAACAATTTCCACATTATCGGTACAGCCTTCAGTCATTGGAAGTAGATATTGTTTCTTCTATGGAAATTAAACTCACTCAGAGTAGTGCAGCACTACAGAGGGAGGAGGAGTACTGGTGGTAACCCATGGCAACAAGGTCTGGTGAAAGATGTATTGTGTGGGTTGTGCAAGATGTCTTCTACACAAGACTCATTTACTCATAGGAAGGGATTCATTTCTCAATAGGGTTTCTAGATTCAAACAGCAGACAACTGACAAAATAGACTGCATGGAAGTTGGTTGAAACTCATTTAGTTATCATATCCGTCCAGGTGGAGTGTGTTGTTGATGACCTCACTGGAGATTTGATGTATGTACATATTTGTCAAATAGGGTCGATATGTGTAGGCTGGAGAGTTGACTCATTCTGGCTGTCCTTGTCTTGTTTAGAATGATGCAAAACCACATAATCAACGATAGGAATCAACATCTCAGGATGTGTGTGTGTGTGTGCATGTGCTTGTAATGCATCATTATCATTCAACAGACACCACAAACAATTTGTACTGGAACTGGTAGTACATAGATAAAAATGCCTATGTTCCTTTTGTTTGTTTGTGTGTGTGTGTGAGAGAGAGAGAGAGCATGTTGACTGTTGCTTTATCTCCAGACATGTGTAGTGTGCTTTTGGGGGGGGTGGGAGGGGGGGGGGGGGGAGGGGGGGGGGGGGGGGGGGAGGTAACCAACTAAATTTATCTCCTGGAGATTAGTATTGAAGGTGTCAAATTAGGTCGGTGCATAGCCTGAAGTCAAGGAGGTGGGGCACTCCTAGTCATTGTCAAAGAGGCGGGACACTGTGACGATAATCAAGGGGGAGGGGCAAGTCTAAAAGTAAGTAGGATGCTAGGTGAAGGGAGAGCCAATGAGGGAGGACTTGGGAACATTTGGTAAGAGGTCACACTGAGGAAAGGAGATAGTGACGTGGAGCCAGAGTTGGGAATGGCATCACGGCCAGTAGACTTCCATCTGGTACAATAATGTATAAAATATATATAGTTGTTTTAAGTGGGACCATTTGGTCATTCATTAATAGGACTTGGCGTGTTCATTGTGGCAAAGGAAGGCAAGTAAGAACTATCTTTGTAAGAAGACATTTGACCCTCATTGTTGCTGCTGGGAAGTTCCAGAGCTTTGTTTACCTCTCACCATTATATCGTGGTATTGTGAAGTCATTTACACGTGCGTGCATGAGACATGGTTTCGTCTCCGTAGAAACGTAGTCACAACATTGTTCTCTAGGATATGTTCCCTAAAACTGCATCAGAGAAGATAGGGCAGGGCGCATCCTTGGCTGTTGATAGAGTGGCTTGACTTGATCTTCTTAGCAGTCTGTCTTATGTCACATATGCTCTGACAATTCAGCAGTAATGTCCATCCAGGCTAAGTGGCTGGACTGACAAAAATGTCGGTTTGTGAGTATTTTCTATTGTGCTTGTTCCACTTGTCCAGCTCAGAAATGCAGTTATACTGCCAAGTGGTTTCATGAGACAGTTCCTCGTCTCTTGGACTAATGTAAGCAGTAATCTTCAGGATACTCTAGATTACCTGACAGAACGTCCCTGTGTATTGGACAACATAAGCAGTAATCTTCAGGATACTCTGGAGTGCCTGACAGAACGTGTGTACCTGTGTATTGGACTAACATAAGCAGTAATCTTCAGGATACTCTAGAGTGCCTGACAGAACGTACCTGTGTATTTGTTCTTGGCTTACTTTCAGTGACCTTTGCTGTCTCCAAGTCAGGATAGTTTGAATAACTGGGTGGTGGTGTTGTGATAGGATGCATGATGGAGTAAGCACAGCCAGCACCAGGTGGTAGGGGAGGTGAGAGCATACATTAAGGGTTCACGCTCCCAATACAATATTAGCCTTGGGCAGAAAATTTATTTTTACAGTGTGCAGTTTGATTTTCACTTCTTCTTTTTTTGACTTCCCCCCCCCCCCCCCCCTTTTTTTTTTTGGCATGCATCCAAGCAAGTGATTGGTGGTGTGCATGCTCTAAGAGTTGTCTGATTGTGGCTGCAGCCAACCAGCCTTGCCATTATGTGTAATGTATGTATGTTCATTATCTGACCTTGGAGGCCACCTGGGAGGTGAATTTGGGGCTGCCCTAAGGCCACTTTGTTCTGGCCTTTTAGTGGAACAATTAACTCATTAATGGTTCAAGGAGAGGGATGGGGGGGGGGGGGGGGGATGGGGTCTTTGGGGTTTGGAGGGGGAAGTGTGTGGTAGCCACGCCTGCCTAGTTGCACATGACACTGCTCAACCTCCTCTGCACATACCATCCTGCCTGCCTTGAGCAAGATTTACAACTGGTAGGACAGTGTTGCCACTAATAGCGACACCATTCAAACAGCTGTCTCTGTGTGTGTACCATGTACCATGAGCTCGTGAATACATATGTATGTACGTGAGAGAGAGGCATGTGTGTGTGTGTGTGTATTAGTAACAGGATGTGTTTATTGTTTGTGTTGTGCTACCAATTCTCTACTGTGTGGACAAGCAAGCCTACATGAATTATTGCTCAGTTACTATTAAGTTATTAATGTTTAATTAGTAATGAACCCCTTCATTATTTATCCGAGATAAATTTCATTATGTTGAGGTGCTTTTCTGCTCTTAACAATGAAGGTGTTACTAAGAAATTATTGTTTATTGTCTTGTATTACTGTGCGTGGGTGCGTACAGATACATATATATTTTTTGTGTGTGGGCTCTTTTTTGTCAAGCCACGGTAGAGTGCACAGAATCATTCACGATACAGTAATAACAAAGAGTTGATACATGGAGGAAAGCCGCATCAGCAAAATAATAGGGATGGTTGAAGAGCAGGTTTATTTAAGAACGGGAGAGGTGTGGCATGGTATAGATTTTTGGGGTAGAAAGAGTATGTTATGTAAGTGTTAGCTTCCAGTTTTTGGCCATTGTTGTAATATGTCATTGTTGCTAATCTAATAACTTTGTCACGTGCCACCAGCTCCTTCCTCGCTTGAGACCTCTGTGAGCACTTGGTATTACATGTGGAGGAATGGGGAAATGTTGGTACTCTTTAATTATCACATTTAGTTGCTAATGATATCACTTGCCTGACCTAATCCAGCACGCACATAGCAAGCTCTGTACCACACATCCAACTGCTATAGCCTTGAGGGTTGCTTTAACCCAATGAACTTGAAATACCGAGTTTATAGTCATTCATTCTCGTTGTTAGTTCATGGTAGCTATTGCCACTAGAATAACGTAGAAATAGGTTTTAATTAATAAGTTGTGTGCGAGTGTGTTATGTATGGTTGTGACCTTGGCTCAGGGCCTGAGGTCCCAGAGTTCAAGCCCCACTCAAGCCATTTTCCATCTAGTTTTCCATCAGCCTCCCACCAGCCCCAGCTGTGATTGGGGACCTGGCATTTGCTGGGGTGCAAATTCAAGACCTTTTCTCATGAAGCAGCAGCAATGGTCCAGGTGGGACTTCAGGTGCCCACGGCACTTCCTGTGAGGAAAGGCCTTTCTCCTGCGAGTTCCTAGCCCGGCTCCAGGAGCTTGGCACTTCCTGTGAGGAAAGGCCTTTCTCCTGCGAGTTCCTACCCCAGCTCCAGGAGCTTTGCTTGCACGGCTCACTAAGTCTTTACAGTAGCTTCCTGGTTCCTTCTTTCTCCAAGAGCTCCAGCACTCCGAGTGAGTGAGTGAGTGTGGCAGATGTATTCATTATTTCCTTATTATTGATTATCCTGCAAGAAAATGTTTCAAAACTTGATAGTGTGGCAATGGAGATCATTAAAGAGAAAACTCATCACAATGAAGACATTTACTTCCTCTTTGGATTCCATTGTGGAGTTACGAGGCTGGTTGGACCACTTACCCCCGCATTGTAACTTTTACCCAGAGGTAAAAGAAAGTTTGCCGTTTATATTAAGGTTATGGAGAGAGTTCAGTATTTTGACCTAACCTTGCATTTTTGCCTGTAATAGAAAATTTGTGATAAGCAAAGTTGTACCTATTCCGGTAGCCTGTCACACACAGAGGGAGAGAGAGAGATGTCTTGGCGCGGTCATCGAGTTAGCGTGTTGCTGACGGAGTGTTTACCGGTAAACTGGTTGATTTGGTGTGTTATGTACCTTTCAATTTTTCATGGCACACTTTCCCCGTGCACAGTCTCTGCTAGGACTCAGTGATAGACGACTGAAACCTGCTTTGCACTCGGTTGCCATTGATAATACCAATGGTGTCGAGTTAAAGATAACAGTGTATGTGGTTGTAAAGATGATTGTTGAGATAAATGCTGATCAGGTGTTCGTTTCTTCAGTATAGAAACTAATAAGTCCTGTATTATTTGCCCCAGGGCTGCTTTGAGATGTTCACTTTACCAAACCCAAGACTTGTTTTCGTCTAAGGATATCTGTTAGTCTAAATGGCGTTCCGTTAAAGAATTGATGTCCAATTTATTGAGTGGGTGGCCACCTGAACTTACCTAATGATTAGGCTCTTAATCTGATACTTAGTTGGTTAAAATGACAGTACCTGCCCAGTCTGTAATTGCTTATGGATAGCATATTTTGTGTTTGTTTGTTTCTTTCTTTCTGAATTGCTTTCCAAGATAAGTCAAATCTGACAACCCTGCATAGATCCTAGGTCTCAAAGTGTTAGACTGAAGATGTTCTTTATTTGTCAGTGTGTGTATGTGTGTGCATTGATTATACTGAACGAGTTCATAACATCTTGGCAGTTCATTAGCGCTACTTCCATCGATTCTATTACCACACGTAGGACTGGTCTAAAAGACGTCATTTGTAGCAGACATCCAGTATCAGCCAAACACGCCAGGACGGACGGACAGACGCACCTAGCACCATATATGGGTATACCAAACGTTGACAGAGGCTTTTCATCTCTTCTCATCAAGACAGTTAGACTAAGATATGCCACAATAAAACCTGGGTGGAAATAAGAGTGGGCGTAGGGGTCAGTGTGAGCATGCTCAGTTGGTTTCTAGGCAACGCTTCACTTTTAGGGTTGGGTGAAAGGGTTAAGAATCCAGGAACTCTTTCCTAGTTCTCGAAACTCCTGGGTTTAGCTGCGTGTGTGTGTGTGTGTGTGTGTGTTAGGAGTGAGGGGCAAGATGATGGTGGTTTAATTAAGGGCTGGAGTATGTAATTATGTGGAATTGTGTCTGGAATTCCTGATAGTGAACCACAGGCCAACAGACGAGTTGGCAGACCCAGTGTGATCAGGAGGTACTGTATTATCCCAGTATAGTACCAATGTACAACCACTTGGACCCTCTCTCTCTCTCTCTCTCTCTCTCTCTCTCTCTCTCTGGTAGGTATGTTTCAGCCATTGAGGACTTGTGTTGACCTGTTGTTGTTCTCTTTCCACATGTTGTCTCTTGTACACTTAATGTAATGAATTGAGTAGACCCTTCAGCTCTAAGCTACTGCAAGTATTCAGTAATCTAAATACATAAGCTTCCGAGTTTGAACCTGATTGAGATGCAGGAAATTGAGCATTCTCTCATTGTCAGAACTATAATTCTGTCTTTTGTTGTTGTTGTTGCTGTTGTTGTTGTTGTTGTATGCTTTATGTGGGTTTGATTTATGAAGTTCACATGACCCTACCAATGGCCTATCCATGGCCTACCAAGGTACAATAATTGAGGAGTACATGTGGCTGAGAATGACCTCTCCAGGTGTTCAATAATGTCCAGTGGGTGTGTTGAGTGGGTGTGGTTTTCATAACACCTCCATTCTGAGGTACATACCCATACAAAATTTCGTCTCATCTGGCTTCACACCCTTTACTTACCACAATGAATGTGGAATACATTACCTGACATACTCAGCACAGGGAATCAATTCACTTGAATATAGGTAGCCATGGTGATTGCCTCAATTCAGTCAGTGTGGGAAGGTAATTTATATTTTTTTTCCTTTTTTTTTATATTTTTTTTTCCCCTGAATCCTTATCAGTCATGTACATATCCATAGGTATTAGTGCAGTATGTGTATAATGGTGGTCTTGGCGAGTGTCTGCCTGCACTGGAGTGGTTTATGGCTTCTGTAGGTGTGGGTTGGGTTCCATCGCTGGGTTGGCCAGCAGCTGGTATTGTCTCCGGTCAGGACCAGGCAGACCAGGGTATTCCGTGCAGAATGTAAGACTTAACTGGAGCGGTGTGTTTGAGTAGCTCTGAGGCAAATGGGGCAGAAGTTTTCCTGTGCATTTATCATTTATCCATATTGGTAGTGCACTCTCTCTCTCTCTCTCTCTCTCTCTCCAGGACTGTGTACAAAAGTTGAATAAGAGAAGCAAAAAATATTAATAATTAATGACCTTGTTAGATTTTAAAAGTAGCAGTGAAAGTAAAAATACAGACACATTACCTTGTAGTGCTTAAAAACACATGATTAACTGCTATGCTTATTGCACGTTGCAAAGTCCATGCTAAGATAAGGAAGGGCCGGGTGGGTGGGATGGTGAACGCTTTTTCAACGTAGGCAGCGGCAAATTCTCCACTTTGCCTCCTTCCCTCCCCCTTTAACTGCAGCCCTGCTATATACATGTACATACATGTATATCCATGAATTCCAATTGAATATCGCCCCGTGGAGTGGTTCATAATTTCTGCTACTATCAGTGGTAGTAAGAATTCAGGTATGTATGTGTTCATTACTGAGCGTGCCCAGTTCCAGATGAGCAGTGTCCTGGTGACATAGAGAGGGTGTGTGATTGTGTGATGTGGCAAATCTTATCATAATGTTATTGTAAGGTTTATTCCTATTTATGGACAAAGTGTCAGTGGCAGGAAGTCAGGCGGGATGTTCTGTCTATTATTAGTAATGGAGGGGAATATTGAACTAACTGTAGCTTGACCAGGATACATAGCTCGCTATTTATGAGCAAGTTCATCCCTGGTCTTCTGTAAGGGCTTATTTGGACCTGACAGTCTGCCCGTAAATGATGTTTGCGTGTAACTAGGATAAATAAACATTCCTAAATTGTTGTAATTACTGTACATACATGTGTAGATCACAGTGCATTGTGAATGAGTACGCTGAGGTCACCCTCTGGTGCTTGTGTTAACAAAGGCAAACCGAGCGATCGTGTTTGTAGTAAACTGTAGCCGACCTTTGCTGTAACTGTAGGCACCACGGATGCAAAGGGGAGGAGGAGGAGGATTCGAACTTGATTAGTAGAGGTGAAAAGGTTTACTAAAAGGAGACCCAGGAATGTGTCGACTAAGTGTTTTTTCCTAAATAGTTTTACTCATTTTAAAGCAAATAGGAATTCATTTGGTATCTCTATATTTTATTCTGAATGTGTTGAACGAATGGACCAGTTGGACTGATATAAGTACAGTATGTGTCACACGTACATATGTGCATATATATACATACATACATACATACATACACACATACACACATACATACACACACACATACATACATACTGTATACAAGTAACTACAGTGCTCCCACACATTCAGTGTATTGTGGGATTATGTGTGTGTGTATGAGTATGCTGGGGTCGTTGGCAGTGTTTCTCTGCTGCCAGATGTATTACATGTTTACTTCCTCTGTCTCTTATTGGTAAACAACAACCACAGGTTGTGGGTGTGGCATACGACAACAGGAGACGTAAATAAAACTGAGTGCCGCAATCAAAGAAATTAGTTAAATGGAAAATGAACGGTAGAAAATACTTATAAAGGAAAGTGTCCACTTTTTAGAGACCTATCACCTCCCTCAAACCTCATTTTATAACTATTGTTATTTCGAGAGTGAATTGCAAGTATGTAATTGGATGTATGGGACTAAATGGTTTTGTATTCTGATCGTGTTATTTTGACGGTGGGGGTTGTGTGTACATTGCTGAGCATGCCCAGTTCCAGCTGAGCAGAGTCATGGTGACATGAGAGAGTGTGATAGGTCAACTCTTGTTATTAATGTTATGATAGATTTTTGTTCTATTTTGGACTTGCGTGCAGCGTGTTGTGATAGATTTTAGACTTACATACAATACGTCATCAGTACAGTCAGTCAGGATGTTCTGTCTATTTCTAGTAATGACGGTATAAATTAGTCAAATCTAGTATTGCGGCTGCCAAGGACAGCAATGTATGTATGTACAATGTATCTGCGTTGTTGTTGTTGCTCCGATCTCGTGGCCTGATCTGCATTAGGTTTCTTTGCTGTAGCTATTCCTTGCAGGAAGGTAAAGATTGGCTATGCCATGCTTGGATGGCAATTGTGAGGGCAAGTAACCATCTTCTGAATCTGGTCAGAGTGGAAGTTTAATTTTCTAGTTGTGCTGTTAGTTTTTGCTGAACAGTGTCTTCTAGTCAAGCCTAGCATTCAACTGAGTTTGAAGATTTAATTGAGTTGCATTACGGTAGCCATGTATCTGCAGCACTCTCTACTCGAGATTTTTCCACATGCTTGAAAGCAAACACTTTAACTGAACTAAATGGTTGACGTTTGTAATTAATTGAAGTGTCTGTTCACTTGTAGTTAAAACTAGATATGTATACAATATAATAATCTATTATAAGAAAACTGTTTAGGTCACTAAAAGTGCTCAAATTTAGTTCCTTTCAAGTACAATATTTTAAGGAGTTATTATCTTCATAAATCTTCATAGTAGCTCTATCTTTTGGTGGCTTTGCAGTGGCACTTTGTGATTCTAACCCAAGCCTGACCTGAAAGAAGGCTGAGAAAGAAATTATGAAGTGTTAAGTTAGAGGAGTAAAAAAAATTTGACCAGTGGCAGAACACTTGTGCGTTAAGCAAGCGGTCCTGGGTTCAATTCCCAGTGGCGACCAAAATATTTTTAATTCTGTATTGTTTAAAAAGCCTATGAAAGAGAGAGAATACATCTAATGAGTAAATGAAGGCTGAGAAAGAAATTATGAACTGTTTTGTAGCAAATTCTTGCTACATGTTGTGGTGTTTTCTTTGTTTGTTTTTTTTGTTTTGTTTTTTTTTGTTTTTTTTTATTCCACCTTGTCTCTCATTATTGTAATGGGATGGGGCGGGGCAGGAAAGGGGGGCAAAGAAATGTGAGCCCATTAGTTGTTGTAGTGTCTTTGTAAGCTAGGCATGTGCGATTTTTTAAGAACTTTTGTTGTTTTTGTTGTTTTGTTTTGTTTTTCCAATGACACTTATAAAGCTATATTGTGTTGGTCTATTCTGGTGTGTAGGTGATTTTCTGGCAGTATTGAATGTGAGGTATGGCTACAGTGACAGCACAAGGATCACATGATCAGGGGGCGGAGATTCCAATGGGAGCAACGGAGAAGATGGTGGATCTGTCAGAGATGGTCTGGTTCTTTGCAACGGTAAGTCAATAGTCGATTCCTAGTGAGTTGGTCTACTGCACGTGCTCAGTGTCAATTACTTAGTGGAGAATCTATAGGTGTTAGATCTGATCTAAGAAAGCCCATACCATCTGTAATTGGGTACACAAACATCCTTTTCCGAGGTAAAGGCATTTCTCTAGGCGTATTATGAGATTTATTAGTTGGTAAGGGGTTGGCACAAAGTGCGTGTGAAACTGCTTCTAGAAACAAGTATTGGTGTGTGTAGCTACTGAGGTAGTTCTAGCTTAGCTTATCTCAACTATCACCACAAATACATGTGTAAGTGTAAGTGAGACATACCCCTACTTATACTGTATACACATACATACATGAACACATGCATGCATACATACATATATGCATGTATATATAGGTACAGTGTGGCTGTGTGTTTTCCTACATACCTATTTACATAAGTAGATGGCAGCCTTGCTTATGCAGACCCTTTACCTAACCACTTAGTAGACTGATCCTCTGTCCAGCAACATGCTGGCTCAGTCCTCTAGTATTCTAGCTAACATTAAGTACACACCCTTTATTATACCATTCAATCATTGCTGGCTGCTTCTTTAGAACTTGAATTTCGCACCTTCTATTTTGTGATGTCCAGGAAATAGAAGAAATTCCTATACATCAGGGATTTGAGGGGGCATTTTTTCCCCTGGCAGTGATTTTGCCCCCTGAATGTGATCCTCCCCCCCCCCTCTGAAAATTATAATGACAGTCATAGTGACATTTGCCACACATTTTGATCAATTACATAGAAATGAGAAACCCAGTAAAATTCAAAAATGTTGATTTGGCCCCTCTTAACTTGGGTTCTTAAAATATCCGTGTGTGTGTGTGTTTGTATATCCGGACTCTTCTGCTTGACAGTGGTGTGTAGACATATCAATCTATTCCATTAGTTACTGCTGAAATATCATGATATGCAGGTGTTTAGAGGTGGGAGAAATGTGACCCGCCCCCTTCCTCGTGACCCTAATCTAAGTCATCATTTTCATGACAATTTTTTATTCCAGTATTTCATATGCTATTGCTTTCATTTCCCAGATTTCTAGTGGTGTGTGTGTCTTCTTCTAACTTGTGAAAGTTATTTGAGGTGTGTATATAATACTTATTACACGAGCCAGAGTGTGATATGGTGAAATATTTCAAGAGCAGGCTAATTTATTTTTACAAAGAGTGAAAACAAAGCCTTAGAGTGAAAGTGGTTTATTCCACACTAGATATCTTCGCTACTGTAGTTAGTACTAGAGGAAAGGGTAACTCACAGCCTTAAAGTTGGTTGTAGGGGCTACCCACACCCAGCTGATAATTTAGCAGCTGCTCTAACCCTGTTGAGGGGGAGCTGGGTAAAGAGCAGGGTACACCAGAGGAAGGTAGTTGTAAAACTCAGAGACTGAGAAAATTGAATAGTTTGGCTGGTTGCTAGAACATACTGGACATGTAGATGATGTAGCAAGTTTTGGCTGGTGTGTGTGTGTGTGTGTGTGTGTGCTTGCCATTTAGAACTTATGTACAATCTGTTCTCATTGATAGTGTAATGATCACACATTACAAATGTATAGGTGCTTACATATATTTACTATTAGTATGTCCCAGAAGTCAGTCTCTGATCCCTGCTTTACCAAGTGGATCGTATATGTAATGTAATGGGGGTGTGTGTATGTTACATGTATATATACAAGTTCTACGGGACTACGTACAGTGTATCTATTACACCTACCTGTTTTCTACATACGTCATGTTGTTGCTTTCATTTACTTTTGTTGTTGTTGTTCTCCCTTTGTTTGTGTGTGTGTGTATGTGTGCGTGTGTAGGAGCAGCTCCCTGGTAAGAGTTTCATCCACAACCTCAACTATAATCTGGTAAGGATCGCCGTCGGCCGAGACGGCATATACAAGCTGGACAGTGGTCCGCCGAGAATGCTGGCTCACTGGAGGTTCCGCGATATCAAGGACAGCAGCTACTCCGGCTTCTCCTTCACTCTGGTGAGAGAGGCGTGGTCAGTGGGAGTGGCATGGTGGTATATGTGTTGCTTGTTAATAGTTTCGTGATCATGTGACAAACTAAATTGGAGGCATGTATCTGTCATCTTTATCATGTTTCTGATGGATTCCCCACCCTCATGCAAACACACACGTGCACACACATACGTACACACAGCCTCAGGGTAACAGTATCATCCAAGTGCAGGGTGTCATACAAGTTTTTTTCCAGTTCTCTAAATTAGTTTCCTACACATTCCTAATTTCCTACACGAATGCTAGCTAATGAGAGTTTCCATTGCTGAAGTTGTTGATATTTAATGTCTTTGCATACTGATCTGTCGTCTGCCTCGAGGGATGAGAATGCGCTTGTCTGTGACATGTTTGACGTATATATGTCACACAAACTTTGACCTTTTGAATTGGGCGGTGGCAGTGCTACATAAATACCAGGTGCTGCTCCTTGGACTCTCAGTCAGTCCATCAGCTTGTAGCCAAAACTACTAGCCGGTGTGCCAAATTTCTGGCAATTGAACTGACCGAGCAGCCAGACGCTGGACTGGTGAGGTTAGGCTGTCCCTGTGGCACGGGCTAGTGGCAGTGGAGTGAGGAATAGCTTGTTGGTTTGGTTGATCTATTGGTTGATTGCTGATACTTAGCCTGTGATGGGAGATGATGTTGCAGAACTGGAGCTCAGTAAGTTAGGGAGGGAAGAGTTTGTAGAAGAACAATATGGAGTGTGTAATCCTTAATTTCTGTTTGGGATTCACCTAAGCATCTTTCTAAGCTTTGCAACATAATTGTGCTGATGTATATATGTATATATATATGTATGGCTCGTGAAAATATTTTGCGTGCTCGTAAAATATTTTCCCATATTGTACTCTGACTCGTGCTATAAGTATTATATATATACATAATATATATATATATATATATTTTTTTTTTTTTTTTTTTTTAAGGTTGTTGTTGGTTTGTTTATTTGTTTTATAGATTATTTTGATGCCACCTTTGAATTCAAGTATTAAGTGCTTTTAGTAATATATACTGGTCATTTTACTCTGTCCTAAGTAATAGCACTCACCTCCTCTTCCATTTGTGACTACTCGTCCCAAGTACAGTACTCTAGTACTTGTATGAGTTCTTGTACATGTGTATGTATTTTGACGCTCTGTAACAAGTTCTGACCCTAGTATCATGGATATGTAGCTATGTACGTTATGTGATGTTCTTTATTCTTGTTTTATACTTAAAATTGTCCTAGTACTTTAATTCTAGTGGTTAACATTCTTGTCCTTCCCTGCCCCAGTCTAGTGCTTCTGTGTATTTTTGTTGGCAGTATCGATAGAGTCAGTCGTTATCGAAAAGTTGTCCCTTTACCCAATTCTAAGACACGATGCGTGTTACCGTTATGGTTGTAGTGATGCTGGTAGTTTTTAAAGGCAATAGTAGATACTCGGCTATCTTGCTTAATTGCTGGCTGAGATCCATAATTATCCTCCAAATAGATAGCATCAAACGTCTGATGCACCCACGGGCACTCTGTGATTATCATTTTTTTGTTGCAGCCATTTGGCATCCAGCTCTGATGTTGCCATGGCAATGGTGCCCGAACATGCCAATGTTGCACCCACACTGTTTGTACTTGTGTGCGTGTGTAGTAAGTGAACGTGTAGTTCTGGGTAGGCATCACTTGGGGAAGAAGGTGGTGGAGGAATGGGGGGGGGAGGGGTTGTGCTGAATCTCTGAAGTGAAAACTGAAACGCCAGTGGAGCACCAACACAAACCTATACATGGTTCTACAAGTCTGCTCAGTTAGCACCGCAAAGTCTACTGTTGAGTAAAGGTAAAAAAACTTTACTATCTAATATAAGTTTGTAGTACTTACTACTCTAGCAGCTTTCAAGTGCACATGCACATAACTTACGACTGGTTTAGGCTTCAATTGTCCTCTTCTTCAGACTGAAAATCATCAGATTAAAACAAGACTCTCTGGTAAACTATAGTGCAGTCATTAGCAACTGAAGAACATTAGATTACATCATCGTTATGTCAATGTTATTTAAGCACTCGTGCCATTAAGTAGAGACAAGAGAAGCATTAATTAAAGGGAAAGCCCACAATTAGACCAAGGCCATATCAATACACCGTGCTACTAATTTGCCATGTCTAGCCTAGCTAATCTGTACTAGCGCATACGCAGGCAAAACATACAAACATACAAACACTCTTTGTTCTGCTCTCACCTAGCCAAGAAAAGTCACACCACGATAAGAGTAGCCAAAAAGCTCACCACTCCTTAGCAATGGAGGAATTCAAGGCAAAAAAAGAACACATCTATTTCACACAGGAACAGCTCCACCTGAACCATGGCAGAGCCACGCCTGTGACCTGCCTCGTGTCCTTATATTTTTTTCCCTTCTCTATATGTGACCGTCTACAGAAAAACCAGGCACAACGCGGCACCCTTCGGAAAATTTTTTTTTGCACTTACAGAGTTGTCGGCGTCCAGATATTGAGCTCTCCAAGTTTTATCGTCGTAGCTTAAGTCGTTCCCGCTATAATAGACCTAACCGTTCCCTTCCGTCGGCTTGAAACAATACATTTTTAAGAAATCTATCGATCTTTTCTCGATATTTACGCACGCCGCGTTGTGCCCGGTTTTCCTGTAGACGGTCACATATTATCTTTACTTGTTTGGGCTCACTGTGAAGTTACTGTACCAGGCAGGATAACTGGAAAATCCATTCAGTTGTGGTGAACACAATTTGGGGACATCCCAGTGCTTGCATAGTCTGTGAAGCCCTGCGTCACTAGGTGGTGAAACTAAACTGCCATGGCCGCAGGGTGTGGCCAGACTGTGATTCCTTCACTTGTGAAGTGGTAAACATATGAAAAATGTTCTACTACCAGTGTGTGCGTTTATTTCAGTTACACACACACACACACACACACACACACACACACACACACACACACACACACACACACACATACATTCAGGTTCGGTCCCTTCTGTTTTATGTAGCAAATTTATCTTCTTTGACTTTCTTAATTCTATAACTCCATTTCTTCCACCAACCCTCCAGTCAGCCTCACTGTCTTTCCCACTGAACCCCTCTGGCTATGACTATCTTCCGTGCCATTGTATGTGTCTGGTTGTGTGTGTCTTTGCCACACTGGTGTGCTCTCCCTCTCTCCCTAGAGCTGTGTACTATGTATGTATGTGTTATGTTATTGTTGTGTATAATGCAGCAATTCCGTGGTGGCAAATCTGATTATCATGTGAGAACAGATGATGGAGAACATATCTGCACATACATAGAGGCCTACCAGAAGAACCCAGACAAAGCTGTGGTACGTATGTGTGTGTGTGTGTGTGTGTGTGTGTGTGTGTACATCCATTATGATTGTATGAATGTACAATGTAGGAGTGGCTTACTCACCTGTACATACATTACATACATACACACATACATCACAGGAAGTAAATATAATAAATGTCGGTGCTTGTTGAAGTGAGGTAAGGGGTGTGGCTAAGACTTGCAGATCTTCAGAATGTTCAGCGTATTCATTGTTCCATAAGAAACAAAACATGTGTTTGTGTGTGTGTGCTAATGCAGGAGCAGATGAAGAAGAATCCTCCGGTCTCTAATGTTCCTGAGAGTGGACTCATGACGCTACGCAGGAAGTTCTCGGCAGGTACACTAATACATACACACGTACATAAACACATACATTACACATACATACACACATACATACACATATACACACATACATACATACACACAAACACACATACATACACATACACACATATACATACATACACGCATGCATGTATACATATGCTGTCATGTGATGGTTATGGCAGCGATTCTTACCTGTAACAAACAAACACACATCACAACTGGCGTTATTTCACACTATTACATGGAGACACAGAATGCCATAGTTTTCCCGTACATAGCAACAATACTATCTCAGTCGGTCCAATACTGGTCAGTATGTTGAGCTCACACTCCCCGTCTGCTTTCTGTTGATTTGTTTGTAATGTTCAGACCAGAAGGTTCGTGTTCCTAGAGATATCGGAGGCAGTACCTCCCCTTCTGGGGGCAGATCTCTCACGCTCAATCGCCGCTCGACTAAAAAGACCGACCAAGACCCATACTCCTCTCTGAAGTACAACGTGGAAATGGACAGCCGACTCAGAGGGAGGAGCATTGACTCTAAAATGACCCGCCCAATTAACGACGATGCTCGTCATAGCGTCTCTCTGGACATGCGCCCACAGTCTTCCCAACCGGTCCCCGGGGCCCTGCAAGCCGCCTCCAGCAACCATCACCATTCTTCTATAGATGTTCGCAGCACCCCGAGAGAGAATGGAGTGACCCGTTCTCCTGACAAGCAGCTGGCCAGGGGTATGATTGGTCAGCACATCACGACGGAGAAGCGGCTATCTAATGGCTCCATTCCTCGGGTGCCCGTATCCACTCGCGGAGAGGCATCCAATGATTCTGCTACTACCAGCTCCGAGGAGAAGCGGTCCACGTCGTCGGGTCAAGCAGCTGCTTTTCATAAGGCGGGGTCAGCCCCTCCCACTTTGCCTGCAGAATTAGAAGAAGCCGGTAGTCAGGGTGTGAAATTGGGTGTCCATAGCAACAAGACGGTCACCCACTCTCCTCTTGAGCAGTCTCAGAAGGACCAAGTTCACCAGAACCGGTCGGGCGTCTCTCACCTGGTCTACGATCACCTTGACGACCTTCCAGCTCAGCCTAGAGGAAGGACCACACCCACTTCTGAAGCACCAGCCACCAGTTTTGAAGATGCCATTTTCTTTCTTGACAAAAGGCGATCAGGTAGTCTCTCCCGCAGTAGCAATAGTAGTGCGGGTTCAGGTGTTTATGATCACCTTCCCACGGTGGATTCCCCGGATCCTCCTTCAGAGAGTCCTGTGGGAGGTAACAGAGAGATCACCAAGACGGATTTGTCTATGCTAAATACCCTCAAGGATATTTCAGGCATGCCCAGGAGAATCACTTCTCAGCCGGCTCTGAGCACGCCCAGCTCGGCGCGCGAGAGCCCGTGTGATCAGTTCGGGAGGTTCACGAGCATTGACGAGGAATCCAGCGATGAAGATGAGAGTCAGCGATCGGTCACTCCCACTAACGAGGTGACGCACGATGCAGAAACACCCACGAACCCGTACCAAGGTGTGACCCTTAGGAACAAGAAGACGGAGGCTCTCATCGCAGACCCCTTTGCCGATATCATGTCGCCAAAGTCGGCCAGTCGTCTGCGGTGGTCCCAGGAACTCAATCCACTCTACGATTACATCAAGGGGTTCAAGGTGACAGACGGCGTGAAGCTGTATGACTCCACCCCCTCCAAACTGGCGCAGAGATCCAAGGTTTCTCCTTCTGCTGCCGCGTCTGGTGGTGCTGGGGGTGATGAGGGAGAAAGATTGGAAGACGGAGGGGCCACTGCCAACGGGAAAGCTCCGAGCGTGATAGTGGAGGAGGAGGGGGAGGAAGAAGATGAAGAAGGCGGAGTTTGGGATGCGGATATTCTTAGTAATTTTTCTCAGGATACTATGAGTATGATTTCACAGGACACGGAGCAATCTCCAACGTCACCAACTTCCTCGTATGGGGGCGACGCCTTTGGCGGAGATACTCTAACACTGACTAGAGTAAGTATGTTGTTGTCTTGATGAAAATTTATTGATTTGAGCAAATGATGTTTTAGTTTTTATATACATGTACGTAACATTATATTTTGTGAGTATTACTGGAGTTATGTGTCTGTTCACTTGGGATGAGCCACTAATTTGCAGGAGTCCCTCTTAATTATTCCATTTCTACTCACTCTCTCGCAGTCTCGACGACCACAGCACAACTATGAGGACATCATGGCCTTCAAGTCGTCTCCAGGCATGTCCGCGTCTGTCCCATGTTCCCCTTCTCCCATGATGATGGCCCCCATACCTCTCTTTGACTCCAATCCTACCACCGATCGATCTACCATGAAGAGCATGCTCAAACATGGGGCAACAGTCCATGGAGCACCAGTCCATGGAGCACCATCTGTAAGGAAAACTTGAGTATCAGGGAGAAGGAATACTGTACCCTGATGTGTGTGTGTGTGTGTGCATATTGTTATTATAATTATATATTCTGTACATTGTAAATAAACCATAAGAAATGCTTTCTGTATCACTTTGTAAAAGCAACTAAATGAATATCTTTATATCATTTGTTTGGTACAGGATAGTAAGTTTATATGTTCTAATAGCATTTCTTTCTTCACACGCACACGCATTTTCACAGTTGGTGGTTTCAAGATATCAGAGCGATAGCAAGTTAGGAGTGAGTCCAAGACTGGGCAAGAGAGAACTGATCCAGCAAAGGAGGAGCCGCACAATGGCCATCAGAGATGACTCTGAGACGGTCAAGGTGAAGCAGAAGCCAGTTCGAGTGGCAGATGCCCTCAAGGTAAAATAATAGTCATACAAAATGGCATGAGAAAATGTTCGAATGACTTTACATCTACACTGTATTTACCCACAATACAGGGGGGGGGGGGGGGGGGGGGGGGGGAGGTGAGGGGCATGTGACAGTAACAAACAGCTGACATGTTTGGCATACCTTTACTAGTCAGCTGGAGAGGGAGCATGCATATTTGAGTAATGTGACAAATATTCTGTTATGGTCAGCTTTAACTTCTATGTTTTTGCTTTCTTACATAGCACTTACAGTAGAAGACAAAATAAAGTTCCGAATTCCGTTCCATAGGACGGCCGTTCCGTTCGACCGTGTTACCGTTTTAATCTTTCTCCCGTATGTCTTGCTCAAAGAATTTAAAAAACTCGTTTATCCAATAAAACGTTCCGATTTTTTGTTACAGGCTCCTGAGGCGGAGCTATTCGGGGTAAAAAAATTGAAGCCGTCCTATTCGAAGATGTCTTGCAGAGAATTGTTAGTTCGACCGCCGCACAGTATCGATGTTTTATCTCAATGTTGGGGCCTTCTCGGGCTTAGATTTTTTGCTACTCGAGGTGCATCAGTAGCTAACAGAAGACCTACGAAGTGCGGACCTCGTTTTAGCTCTGTGCCCGTCGGAACTTCGGTCTGCAGCTTTATTGAAGCATGTTACATTTTTGTACGATCTTTTTTGCACTATCCCCGTAGCGTTTAATGGTCGATACAAGGCCTTAGCTTTCTGATATAGCTATGGAAGAGTTTCTAGCTAGAAAATATCCTGTGAATCGACAGAAAAGCTTAACCGTTTTTTACCGTTTTAGTAAACTGTGTCGGCTGTTTTGTCAAAACGGTATGGAACGCAACGATAAAACTACGGTAAAAAAAACTACCGTTTTACGGCCGTACCACGAAATGGAATTTGGAACTTTATTTTGTCTCCTACTGTACTGCTCATATGGTAGTGGTGGCTGTATTACAAGATTCCTGTTGTGTCTTCTTTTCTTTCTTTTTTTCTTTTATTATTATTATATTAATTAATTTGTTTATTTTTTATTTTCCAGGATTTCTCATTTGTGATGCGAGAGTATCGATTGTTCTATGTGAAGATGCCCAATGGCTTCATGTTGATTGAGATATTCAGCATCAACAAACCTCTACTGGAACTGAGGGACAAGCTGTGTGACTTCCTGGGAGTTGGTGAGTTCCTACAGTACCACGCTAGTACATGCCTTGTTTATAGTTTGTGGAGAGAGAGAGAGAGTGGACTTCATTTAAGTGCTGATTGCAACTTTTACCTAAAAGTCACTATAAAAAGTTATAATTCACCTCTTGAAGTATTGTGAATGAAATACAGGTTAATATGTTGTCACTCTAGCTAGTATAAGGTTTTAGACACTATGACTAAAGGACACTCCTCAACACATGTAAGTAGGTGGAGTTTTCCTGACATGACCATGGGGAATTGACAGCAAAGCTGTACAACATATTACCTGTCTTTTTTTTCTTTTCTTTTTTTCTTTTTTCCCTTTTTTTTTAACTCCTCTTCCCTTAAATGGTGGCCATCATTTTCCTGTGTATTATTTGTGTGTGCAGAGGACACTGACAACTACGACTTGTTCATTGAGGGGGCGTGTCTGTCAACACTGCGAGAGACAGAGACAGGGGTAGACGTGGTTCGTGTGAACCGCACTGGTCTCAACTACCACGTGGATACTCACCTTCTTCCCGATCAAGGCACCGAGTCCATCCTGCTCAAAACCAATCTCTCCTTTAGGATGCAAGGCATTACCACTTCCAGGATACTGGCTCTCAGGCAAGCTGGGGGTGGGGCTCTGCACAAAGTGTGGGTGTGTATGTGAATTGAGCCCTTGTAGGTGTACATAGGAATCTATAGCTTAAGTTGTGTTTGCACAAAGTTTGTATGATGGTAAAGAAAGGAAGTATTATATTTAGGTGCAGTGGAATTTCTTTAAGATTCCTAATATTTAGATGACATGTTTAAAGAAAAGTTCTTAAATTGGCTAAAATAGTTATGATAGTTGCAATTAGTATAGTTTGTGGGCGTGTCAGCATGTGTTGTTGTTTCTTTTTCAGACCACGTGAGATAGAAGACGAACTGTTAGTGTCGTACACGTCAGACCCGCCCTACGAGGAGGACGAGTTTCACAAGTGCTGGATCAGCGTCGTCCAGGGAAACCTCCCGTGCACTCAGGAGCAAGCGGTCAAACTGGCGGCACTGCACTACCAGGCTTACTTCCTGGACAGGACAGCTGTCAACTCAGTCGTGGGTTTCAGCAGGTAAAGTGTAATCAAAGTTACTGACGCTATTGCATTGTGCATACTTTGTGATAAGGTTTTATGTAACAAGTTTTAGATGTTATAATGGTTTGTCTACTCTGGTAATTTATTAATATTAATACAGTTTTTATGTGTTTTGTTGTTGTTTTTGTTCTTTTTTGCCTTTTTTTTTGTTTAGGCCAACGGAGTTTCTTCCAGTCGAGTACACTAGCATTCGCGGAGTGGAGGCTAAGATGTACAAGGAGCAAGAGGGTCTGTCTAAGAAGAGCCATCTGCAGATAGAAGAAGCTTACATCAACCAGTGCTCCGAACTGAAGACCTACGGGGCAGTCTTCTTCCCAGCTAGAGTAAGAGAACAGTAGTATAGTTGTAATAGTAGTAGTTGGAAGGTTGCAAATCAATACAAGCTCATCAGAGTTAATTAGAGGAGTGATCGGAGCTCCAATTGATCACACTGGCGCACAATTTTTAGTGATCGTCAGATAAATTAGAATTTCGTCTTAGTGTAAATATGGCCGACAAAATACAACTGTTGCCTGCACTAGGAGAAATATCTCAGTTTTACTTCAGGTCAAGTACAAGATAAAACTTTTATTGGTTGTAAATGAGGTAGGGTTTCTTGTCAGAAATCAGATGTTGTCATTTCCATTCCGGTACAATTTTCTGGTCCGTGTTTGATAGAATTGTATGTAGCACTCTAAGGAGTATTAGACACGTTCATTGCATCCTGAACTTAGTGTAGCAGTTACTATTTCATCATTCTCCAATTCCTCATGTTTCAGGAACCTCGGAAGAAGCTGTTGCACAGTACCAAGCTGAAGCCTGTGATATTGGGTGTGAGCCCTAAGGGCATCCTGAGAGTGGATCCCAAGACCAAGGAGCTGCTGGGATTCTGGAGCTACAGTGTTCTCAAGAACTGGGCCTACTCCATGAGGACGTTCGTGCTGGTATGTGGCCACTAGTAGTTGTCGTATGTGTTTAACTTGGCATATATTGATTGCTTAGACTCTATATACAATAACTAGTGGTGTGCTTGAGCACAAATGGCGAGCGAGCCTAAAGACTATACTATTTTTATTGACTTCTAACACTGAAGCTACTGAAAATAAGGTCCAGTTTTTAAATTTAGCATACAGGGTAAAGGGATTTCAGTGCCATAGTAACAACTCTCTGCAACTGCTTGAATTGAAGGAAAAAAAAACAACAACAAAACAATACACGTTATTTAAAAGTTTTCTTTGTGATATTCTTTAGCTAAGTAGTGGTTGTAACACACAATGCTTTGACACAGCTGGACATGCACCTACACAGACTTACCTTGGCAGTAGTCTAGTGGACAATGTATTTTCCGGTAAATACTGTGCGCACGGCTTATAACAAAGCGCGCATTGACTTACCACCGACACTAACTCGAATAGAAATGGAAGTCCCTTAAGTTTTCAAGTTTGACTGCACCCGCAAAAGAATTCAAAACGGTAAACAATTCAATTTCTAGGGTGATACGGGTACTGATCGATAAACCAGAGGATTCTGTTTAGTGCAATTTGGGACGGGGTCGACAACCTAACTAACACAAAAACGCGAGGGTCAAAGTACAAAAATGTCTTTACTACGTCCATACATATATACAAATAAACTAGTGGTGTGCTTGAGCACAAATGGCGAGCGAGCCTGATAGTTAGGTAACATAAAATGTTACTATTTTTAGCTTACTTCATGCAAACACTATAATAGCAGTTATGACATTAGATTTCAGCAAACAAATACAAAATCACTCTCTTACCTGGTTAATGGTAACTTTTGTAGTATCAAACATCAACCATTCTGATAATCTCAATCACCAGTGACTCTTGAACAAGCTCTCAGCTACGATAAAAAATAAACCAGTGTTATTATTTGAAATTTTAGCCAACAAATATGGAATTACTACTTACCTCATTCTTGAGTATTGATAACTTCTGTAATATCAAATTGAAGTTACTTTGACCATCTGAATTACCTCGAATTCTTGACAAGCTCTCAGCTACATAAACAAAAGACAATCAATTTTAGCACACAAATACAAAATTACTTTCTTACCTCATTTTCTTGAGCAGTAGTAACTTCCGTAGTACCAAATTTGAGTCATTCTGACTATTTGAATTTACCAGTCCACTGTTGACAACAAGCTCTTAGCTGAGTTAACAATAGCAGAATTACCTGAATAAACTTAGAAAGCAGTGGCAAAGAAGCGCAGCTTGACAAAGACTTCACAATTGTTTCAAGAAGAGAGTAGCTATAAACGTTTTGGTTGAAACAGAGTTGCGTAAGGCAGTGCAGCAGGATTCTCCGCGCTCGTTAATTGAAAATACTGGAACTGTGAACGCTTTACCTAACTTACGTAATTAGAAGCGCGGGCTAAAACAGAGGTCTCACGTACCCCATAAACAGATAAATAAATAAATATAGCGAAATCTCGATTGAGTTACCCCTGATAGTGTCTCGCTCGCTTCGCTCGCTCGC
>WLWD01004272.1_pt1 | contig 38090 bp, 20 predicted proteins | sample 6712731 | NCBI WGS metagenome assembly WLWD01 (sample SAMN12718690, study PRJNA576275) | sponge metagenome | isolation source: marine sponge | host: Mycale hentscheli | place: New Zealand: South Island, Marlborough, Capsize Point | collected 2014-11-01 | reverse complement strand
CAGCGACCTTAACTGCTGTGCCAGGAGGTGTTAGAAAGATTTGCCCTGCCAATCTTAGACAGAAGCAGATTCTCCACACTCACAACACAGACATCCTCACAGACACAGATGTGGGCCAGCCCATATTAGTAGAAGATAAGAAGTTTGAAGAGAAGTCAGAAGATGTTTAGACTGCGTGCCTTGCGCATGAACAGTTGTTAGTGTTGTGCCCATATTTGGTCATTTGTGTGAGATGTTGATTGCCTGTATTATTTTCATTGGTCGGTTTTGTGGGTGGACTTATATAACACCCGTGACCACGTGTTGTAAGTTCAGTTCAGTCCAACGTAGTTTTATTAAAGCTCAAAGTGAGAACCCTAGCTCTCTAGCTGAACTCTGATGGCAGCGCTTATTGCAGGCCTCCAGTTTGTCGTGAGCATCGCGCACTACAGAGCCAGGTCCACAACAGACATCCTCACAAACACAGACATCCTCACAGACACAGACATCCTCACAACACAGACATCCTAACTGACACAGACATCCTCACAGACACAGACATCCTCACAGACACAGACATCCTCACAACACAGATATCCTCACAGACACAGACATCCTCACAGATAGACATCCTCACAGACACAGATATCCTCACAGACACAGATATCCTCACAACACAGACATCCTCACAGACACAGACATCCTCACAGACACAGACATCCTCACAGACACAGACATCCTCACAGACACAGATATCCTCACAACACAGACATTCTCACAGATACGGACATTCTGACAGACACAGACATCCTCACAAACAGAGACATCCTCACAGACACAGACATCCTCATAGACACAGACATTCTCACAACACAGACATCCTCACAGATACAGACATCCTCACAGATACAGACATCGTCATAGACACAAACATCCTCACTGACACAGACATCCTCACAGACACAGACATCCTCACAGACACAGACATTCTCACAGACTCAGACATTGTCACAGACACAGACATCCTCACAGACACAGACAACCTCACAGACAACAGACATCCTCACAGACACAGACATCCTCACAGATATGGACATCCTCACAGATATCCTCACATATATGACATCCTCACCGACAGTCTTCCTCATAGACACATAAACATTCCCTGTTTCTGTGAGGATATCAATACCAGTCTTTGAGGGGAATAACACAGTTGAGAATCAGGGATATTTGTTTGTTTATCTATAATGTGTAGACGAACGCTGAACCTCGCATGTATGTGTTTGCTTGGTGGTCACACCATCTTCTATGCTGCTTAATAGTATGGCACGTAGGTTTCCCTTTCATAATAAGCCGATACCTGAATCTGGAATGACACCTGACATTCAACCCTTTACAATTGTAGATGAACATTGCCTAACAAAATTCCACTCGGAAATAACTAATACTTTTTTTGGCAATTTGTTGTGGCCTAATTCAGCTTGGCACAGCTGTAACTAGTCTTCATGGTTTGCTCTTATTTATGTGTAACTATCAGTAGTACATCAGAGGTATCTACATTTTTATACATAGCTAAATGTTGTAGAGTTCAAGTATAATGATCATTATTCTGAAAACAAAAGCTGTTGAATGCTGTACAATAACATATCCATAGAAAATACAAAAGAATGAACTTCAAATACTGACTAAGCTCATACTTGTAATAATGCACACATGAAAATGAAAAACAAAAGGATTAACCAGTCCATGTTTCTATAAAACTAATATCGAAGGAATAGCATCAGTTCATTCATTCTGAGGATGTCCGCTGACACTTTGGGACAACGATTCTCGGATTTCCTTCATTAGTTGACCCAACACTTCCCTGACATCAGCATTTTTCAGTATAATTATGGGATCCACTACCACAAGGAAACTGAAAAGAGATCCAATTAGCGTATACACTACACCAAGCTCAGGAAATAAAGAGGTGAGGACCAGATAACCGACAATTGCCACAGTGAAAAGTATGGCCATTGATACTAAAAGAGAAAAGGTCTTTAAGGCTCTCCAGTCTTCTTCTGACATAACCTGATTCTGTCCAAGCATATTGTTGAGTTTCTTCTTGATTATTCTACCCTTTATGTAAAGAGCGACAAATATCACTGGAGGAAACAGTAAAGTTGGAATATCATGGGTTAGTATGATAAAAATGTCATAAATCTGACATTTATGGTTGCACGATCGAGAGAAATTACAATATTCAGTGTTGCGAATAAGCTCGTAGCAGTCTAAGAAGGGTGGTGTTATGATGATAGAATTCCCAAGACTCAGACAAAAGAATGTTATGCAAATAGCAGTAACTATTCTGTGTCTACATTTGGGATAGTGGAAAGGAATAAAAACGGAACCAAATCGATCCAATGCAAATGTCAATATAAGATAATTACGAAGATAGAAGAGAGTGAGCAGTACAAATGCTGATGCAATGCACAAATTCGAGTCAAAAATATAACGACCAGCTGCTATATGTATGGTGGTAGAAGAGTATTGTAGTGACAGCAAAATATTCACTAAAGCTATTTGCACAGCGATACCAAAGGAAATATTTCTTAATTTTTTAAACTTGACTACTAGAATTATAACCAAGCTATTTAGTAAAATCCCAAATATATCTCGAAATATGCTCACCAGAACTTGTACAGACCTCAAGACTACTTCTATATCAGGTGGAAATGGTGAAGATTGATTAGCTTGCAGACTGGAGGCAGCACAAGAAAGAGTGATGGATGAGTTTCCATTAGGTACACCAGATGCAGAGTCTGTCAAAGGATCTTCATAAAACAATTCATCCATATGTCCAGATGATGGCTGATCCAGATACAAGTGACTAAGAGGTGAGTAAACACAATGGTAGTTGTAAAAATTGTAATGTTTACTTGAGATGCTGTCCTCATTGTAATGCTTTATATAGATAATTCCCATCTAGTCCACTGGTTGGAGACATTATTCAAATACTCTTCCCATGCACTACAATATCTGTGAATTCACACAATGAGTGCCTTAGGATTATTGACTGGAACATGTTCAAGGTATTGTTAACTCAACTATTGATGTGTTCTGATATTATTTTGATATAATTTACATTTTTAATGATCACATAAAATCAAAGATTCCAGTGTTCTCAACATGGTTCGCAACAAAATATAGTTTAACTTTCAATTTATATTGAATGACTGTCCTATCTAGCCTACTGTAATACAACTTGATAGTCGTGCAAGATTGTACGGAAGATTTTTATCAAGGTAATTTGGGTTTTAACTCTTTCAATACCCCCCCCCCCCCACCATTTTACACCCATGTAGTATTGACTATATAGTGGTATATATATATATGTGTGGAATGAGTAATGTGGAATGAGTCTCATTGTAAAGCTATTGTTGTGTATGTATTTCAATCACCCCCCACTCCCCAAATATACATAATTCCATAGTCAGTTGGTCTGACCAATGCAAAATACGTACTTTACACACATGTGGTTATGACTGCAATGTGATCATATTATATTAGAGATCTTCATAGAAATCACACAACTAGTCAAACTATAGTTGATAACTTGATATCACCAATGAATGGGGTGTATATGGAGATAGCATTATCATTTATGATTAAATTCATAGTGGAAACCCACTGCAATGAAGTTCTAGTTCAGCTGTGTATAGAGCAGGACTTCATGTTATTAGAAATGCCAGCAGTTTTAAATGTTTCAATACTGCATGTAATAGCTGTTTTTAATCTACCCATAATTCCTGGCAGTGGGCTTTCAAATAATTTTTGGATGGTTGCCTAATGACCTAAGGATTATATACACTGAACAGTTTCAAATAAATAAAATAAGTTATTCTGTAGATATGTGTATATCTCAGGGTGGAATAATGGAAGGAGCCATATTCTAAATAGTGACAAATAATTATGAGCAATCCAGTTTAAGACTGGATTTTTGGAATGAGTAGGAAGTACATGACTGCCCTTAACTATAGAACAAGAATTGATTATTATGCAGGTCATTTTCTGATCTTACAAAAATTATTGGTTTTATATTAATAACACTATTACAGTTACACAAAAAAAGTTAGCAGCCTTGATGTAGTCCTGAAGTTTATACCAATCAACTTGTGACTCATTACAGTGGGTTCTGTTACCAAATTAATGAATATGATTACAGCAGTTATACTTTCATTAACTCCTTTCAAATTAACACTAGTGATATACTTTAGCACAAATGACCAGCAAGCTCATCCAATTAAAATTTTAATTTTTATGTTCACCGTTAATAATATTAATGTTAATTTAGAAAAATTACAGTGGTGTGGATCCTCCCCATCATTGCCTATATTCATTATCATTGTAATTATGTATTATGTATTATTATTTCAATATTTATATTATATATATATTTATTGCAGCTTTGATATTTTTACTTGAATATTTCCGCATCACGCGAGCGTTCTGTATTCTCCCATATTGTACGGTTTATATTGTACGCTACTTGTAGCGCGCGCGTAGCGAGTAAAATCAATGAAAATTGTATTGTAACCGGTTGAGAAAAATTTCAAAGAAGCAATAAATCACTTATCACACTCGTCGTACAATATGGGAATGATATTTTACTCTCACGCCACATTTTCACTCGCCTTTGGCTCGTGAAAATATTTTGCGTGCTCGTAAAATATTTTCCCATATTGTACTCTGACTCGTGCTATAAGTATTATATATATACACACATATGTATATTTATTGCAGCTTTGATATTTTTACTTGAATATTTCCGCATCACGCGAGCGTTCTGTATTCTCCCATATTGTACGGTTTATATTGTACGCTCCTTGTAGCGCGCGCGTAGCGAGTAAAATCAATGAAAATTGTATTGTAACCGGTTGAGAAAAATTTCAAAGAAGCAATAAATCACTTATCACACTCGTCGTACAATATGGGAATGATATTTTACTCTCACGCCACATTTTCACTCGCCTTTGGCTCGTGAAAATATTTTGCGTGCTCGTAAAATATTTTCCCATATTATTGTACTCTGACTCGTGCTATAAGTATTATATATTACTTATTAGTAACACACACTCAATTTATACATACATATACACACTATGCAAATGAGTCAATATATGTTGTCGTACTAATTTCTTATTACTTCCTTATACTGCAAATATAATGAGCTAATATGTAGTATACATCCAGCTTATATATAGCTTATTGGTTCGTTATAAGCTATTCAATGTATATTAGTTATGAGGCTTCAAACATTCAGCTTATCTCTAAAAAATATAGGCATTATTCTTACGACAGTTCTTATTTCTGGATTATTACAAAATTTAATAACATTTATGATTTCATTAATTATTTATATTTTTTCATTATAATGAATGCATTATATCCAGGCAGTCCAAAATTGATTTAATTGTTTGAAATAATATTAAATCATTTAAAAGTGATTTTTCATCTCCATATTTACCAACAAACTTGCAGCCATATTTACATTCTCAAGGAGCTTCACTCCGTATAAGAAACCAAACACACCTTTAAGCTCTCAGATGACTTTTTGATGAAGGCTTTTATTCGATAGTTCAGTTCATCAATAAATTTGTTTCAGAAATTCTACATGTATAAAGGTGAATGACGTACAAATACGCTGTTTTTATCCACCTTTCTGACATTATTTCCAGAAAACTCTGCACACACAAAATAACAATAACAAATGAAACACACTATATTAATAATTGTAAATAAATTTAAACAAATTATAACACACAACACACGTGATACATTCATATTATAAGAATAATAAAAACATACACAGTGCAAAATATGAATAAATGTATTGTGTGAACGCACACATGATAAATCTAATTTCAAACACTCTCATATGACCTGTATATATCTAAGAGAGATAACACACACATGATGTGTATAAATCTATAAGTGACTACACATACTTGATGTGCATTAATTTAATAGCAAACACACACATGATGTGCATTGTTGTAACAGTGAACACACACTTGACGTGTAATAATGTAAAAGAAAACACGCATGATGTGTATAAATCAAGAGCAAAAGCACACATGATGTGTGTAAATCTAATACCAAACTCACACACACACATCGCTGTATTAAATGATCTTATATGAAGTTTTAAACACTTGCGCAACAGAAAAGCAATGGATCAATTTGAATTCTTGAGCATTTCATTGGAGAACAACTACATACTAAATTAATTGACTGAATCAGAAGTAGTGCATGAAGAGAACATTTGTGTTGTGTCATGAATAACAATTCTGTACGTATTATAAGCATAGTGTGATTTATGTATGTATGCGCATGTCATTTTGTTTGGTTCTATCCCGGACTTCCGGTGACCACACCTCATTTTATTTGTACGCATGCGTGTCCCTTAGTACTTAAACTACGACACGCATGCGTCCATTCAGTTCCCCTATGACTTAGTTAAACCCAACCACTGAATTAATACTTCAGGCGGGCTAGCTTACCTTGGGAGGAACTCTGGTGGCAGCGGTCATCAGAGTCTCTAAGGAATAGTTGTTGGAGGCTTCGGTGGCTTACCTTATTGCTGAGTGCTGATCCTTACCTGTGGGCCTGAGTACTTACCTTGCCTGAAGTGGGTGACAGTGGTGTCAGACTTCCAACCCACAATTGGCGGCATTTCGACCCACACTGACTATGGAATTATGTATATTTGGGGGGTGGGGGTGATTGAAATACATACACAACAATAGCTTTACAATGAGACTCATTCCACATTACTCATTCCACAGCCAGTGGTATATATATATATATATATATATATATATATATATATAAGTATGATACTTATAATACATATATAATATAAAATGAATTGGATCGCAGAAATATTCACAATGGATACTAGTTCATATTGGTGGTCACAGTGTATTAAATTCTTAAGCCAGCATATGGAGTTACATTTATAAAATATTTCATTGCATTATAATTTTTACAGACATTTCATAGAGCTATACACAAATTTTACACTTATTAATTATGACATAACTCACATTGTGTTATATTTATAATATATTAAAGAATTCAAACCTATACATTTCTAAAGCTCATCTCATCAGATACATCACAATCAGCATTAGAATTAATATGTATTCTTTTATAACTCGAGAATCATTATGGATAAAGAAGATTAATGTATGAATGAGTAGTCTAGAAATCATTGTTATTACAATTACGTCACCAATTATCATTACAATTAATACACAGCCAGCAAAAGTGTCATTACAATTACTAATATTAAATGGGTACAAGCAGCAAGATAAGTACAAATAGTTCAATGTATCCAGATTTATCTCTAAAGCATTGCATCTTAATCTTTGTAATGAAGTTTTGTAGTTCAAATTCAAATAAGTACATCTTGGTGACACAATGCCAATCAAAGAATAGTGTAAATTGTCACTGTATCCATTTATTCTGATTTTTTTTTATATAATTATATTTTGAAAACTGCAGGTCATATGATCTTCCAAAATTCAAACTAGCATATTCAGGCAAAATTCAAAAAATGAATTAAACAAACAGTGGTTTAAAAAACAATGAATAAAAAGGTTAAAAAGTGTAATTTGAGTTATAATGTCTTGCCCTATAAATACTACTTGACTACTACTTCATTGCTGTGGTTTTCCAATTAAACTTCACTATGAATATAATTATCACTAGTGCTATAAATTAATGCATCATTCACATTGTTTACAGTGTTATCAACACCTTGTCCAGGGCAATAGAAAGTGTGATTTCAGCAAACATATCAGATATTACTTCAATTTACGAAGTGTCATTAGTGATACCATCTAAAATTTCCACATTCTTGCGAGAGTCTCCACATAACCTTCTCAATTCATTTAATATCTTACAAACTTTTAATTTATTGCCAACTACTGTATACTTACTGCTATTGGTATAGTTAAGAGATGTATAAAGAGGTGCATGTGTTAGAACAAAAGCTGAAACAAACTGTTATTTTAATAGGATGACAGAATGACAGTGGACAAGGAGGTTTAAAATCTCTACTTCTGCTATTTACAGTTACATGATAAATGTGTTATACTCGTATCATATAATAGACTCAACTTTTGTGTTCATTACTGCCATTTAAAAGTTACATTAATTCATCCTTGCTATTGATAGAAAATAATTAAAAATCGAATGGATTTCAAATTAAAGGAAATAATACAAAGGACCACCAATTAATTCATCCATTACAGAAGAAGTAAAGTTTTAAAATTGAGCAAGATGTAAATTAAGTAATATTAAGAAATTTATTAAATCAAATAATACAGAAAAAGATACAATCATGTAATTAGAAATGAGAGTAATATTACACTATTGCATGTTGCATTTTGTGTGCAAGTAACAGTAGTTTAGTAAGTTTTTCTTTGCTCTTTTTTATGGTCATTTCTGTCTGTTGAAATACTTTACTTACTTTGGAAAATAATTAAAGGAATATTTTGTTTCTATCTCAGCATTACTCAAATAATTATATCAATTATTGGGTTATGGTGACATACTGCCACAAATTATCATTTTAATTATTTTATTCTCTCTTTGTAAAACTGCTTTGCTAGAAATGTGTAGCTGGTCATTTTGTGACCTTCCAAAACTTCGTTCACTAATCAAATATCTGCAGTTAAAAAAAAAATAGTGGTTTAAAAAACAACGAATAAAAAACTAAAAAGTGAATTTTAAGTCCTCAACTCTTGCTCTATAAATACTGCTTCATTGCTACTTTATTACAGCGGTTTTCCTCGAACTTCTCCATGTACATTCTTTACAGTAATATCAACACCTTTTGTAAAGATAATAGAAGGTGGGATTTCAGTAATCCTACTAGATATTTCCCTCAGTTTATTTTGTATGACAAAAAGAAGCATGTGATATATTCTCAAAAATTACAATATTCGTGCACAAAGTCTCTGCATGACTTCCTCATTTCACTACATCTTACAAGTTTATACACTTAATGCTGTTTATTTTCTGTTATAGTTGAGTTCCCTAAAAAACTTTCTGACCATCAAAGAACCACTTAAATATTCCTTGTACATAATAGTGATTATAATTAGTTTTAGTATTTTATTATTGTTACTCAAAAGTTTTCCATGTTTAGTAACAAATGTTGAACTTTATGGCCTCCTCTGAAAGTATTTTAAGTAACTCAATTATAACGATCACTAAGATACGAGAAGAATCCCAAAAATGAAGAATAGAACAAAGATATTATATTGATACAAAAAGGAACTTAATTATTGGTAAAACTATACATGTTTTGCCCTCAAGATCTACTAAAGTTATTTGATGAGCTCAAAAACTGGCACTCAGCTAGCAAACCAAATTATCTTAGGTACTAAGGAGGAAGATGTGGGATTATAGTTGATTTGTATTTTGTCACCATACATTTATGGATATTTCCATTCCCTGAAATGATAATTATATGTATGTACCTTTGTCAAACTCGGACAGTGTTATGATATTGTATCGCTGATATGATTTTGTTAAATTATTGTATACGTCTACAATAAAAAGATTCCATGTAGCTCCTCCCACCATTCCACCCTCCAATATATCTAAAGATTAACATTTATTTTAAACAGTTCTGTGTATAGTAATCATTAGGTCATTATAATGACCTTCCAAGAATTATTCATATGGCCACAGTCAGCAGTTATGTGTAGATTAAAAATAGCTGTTACATGCAGTATTGAGATGTAAATGGATTAAAAACTGCTGGCTGTTACTAATAAGGTGAAGTCCTGCACTTTATATAACTGAACTACAAATTCATTGCAGTGGGTTTCCACTATGAATTTAATCATAAAGGGTAACACTATCTCCATTAACACCCATTCACTGGTGGTATCAAGTTATCAACTATAGTTTTACCTAATGTGTGATTTCTATGAAGATCTCTAACATAATATGATCAAATTGTAGTCATAACTACATAGGCATAGCAGTACATTTTGCATTAGTCAGGCAGACTGACATGGAATGATGAAGATTTGGGTGGGTGGATTAAGGGGGGGGGGGGGTGATTAACTGTGTATCCTGGATGATCACATCTGTCATGTGTAATAAATTGAGATAAATATAAAATAGGATCGTTAAAATCACTCTTTCAATTCAAATTTAAATTTTAGTTAGATCAGTTCGCTTGTTATTTGTGCTGTAGCACATTACTTGCATCAAAGTGAGTTAATGAAGTTATTGATTTCATTCATGATATGAAGCAGTATTCATATTCATCAAAGCAGCCTAGAACCCAAAGTAATGAGGTACAAGTTGGTTAGTATTAAATTCAGGACTACTTCTAGACTGGTTAAATGTAATTATAATTGTGTTAATTTGGTAAAGCAATTTTTGGAAGGTCACAATATGACCAGCTAAATAATCAATTCTTCATCTATAGTTACTGACAGGTATTTAAGTCCTACTAATTTCAAACAGCCAATAAAATTCAGGACTACTTCAAGACTGCTAATGTTTATTCTTTTTTATATTCGTGTTTAATGTAATTGTTATTTTGTTATTGTTTGTCAAACTGTCAAGACATAATGCATTCCTATAATAATAAATATTAAGATGTAATTAAATCATAATTGCCAGTAAATTTTGCACTAATTCATGATGTAGAAGTCCTGTTATAAGAAAGATACCTACAGCTACTTTTGTTTAGAAGTTGCTGAATATACTGCTTTCTATTTTAAACCTTATAACCAGCTTATACCATATAGTTTATAACGAACCAATAATCAAAGAAAATAAACAAAGCAAAACAAAAAAACTGGACATTACTACATATGGAAGTTATAAGATAGTAATAAGACACCTTCATTTCCTCATTTGCATAGTGTATCCAGTGCACAAGTGTGCATGTTTGTGTAAAAGGGTTGTATGCACAAACAAAATGTTGAGGTGATCCTGTGTTAGAGGGAGCATGACTGAGGGAAGCGCTCTTTTCAAGAAGGGGTAAAATAGCTATAGCTACTTGTGGGACAATGTCGGCAATATTGTATTTAAGATTCTTCTAATATTTGTACACACAATAATAGCATTATAATGAGAGTGTCCAGAACCTAAATAAAAAACTAAAATCAGGATTGAAAATATGTACAAACAAGTTTTTTGCCCAGAATAAAGAAAATGAGTGTATATGTAAGTTAATAAATGAAATTAAACGAATTCATGAGAAAAATGAAAATATTTTACAAAGATACTATGACTAATTGATGAAGGTTGTCTTAATACGGTCTAAATCATGAAGAAAAAATGGAATAAGGTACAAAATACAATACAGTTTTCTTCACATGCATGCCAAAATTACTCTTGAGGCAGTCCTGAATTTAACACTAAACCACTTGTACCACATTACAGTGGGTTAAGTGTTGATAATGAATTAGCTATTATGTTCATGAATAGTAATTATATTCATGATGAAGTAGAAAACCAAAATAGAATAAGGTACAAAATACAATACTATTCTCCACATGCCAAACTTGCTCTGCTTTGGCATAATTGTTGGAATTTTTTGAAATTCAACCTGCATCATTCTTCTAGCAAAATATAATTCAGCGAAGCGAGCGAAGTGAGCGGAGCTGACTCTCTAATGAGTTCGCGATATATATATATTTGGCGAGCGAGCGTAGCGAGCCAGACACTTACAGGGGTAACAGAATTGAAAATCGGGGATGTTTGTTTATTGGCGAGCGAGCGAAGCGCGCGAGACAGTATTAGGTGTGGTTAATGCAAAATCTGGTATATGTTATTGGCAATCGAGCGTAGCGAGACAGTATATTAGGGGTGGATAATGCAAAATCGGGTATATGTTATATGTATATATGTTATAGTTATAAACCAAAATTGAGGTTTGTATGCGATTTATAAATCGAAATACAAAACTAATGATTTTGGTTTATAACTATTATAGCCCAAACATAAACAACGAGCAAAGTATATCCTTAGCTATCTTAGTAATTGTATTGAAGTACCCAAACTCTTCATTATTCCATTTTGCTTTGATCTGCCTTCCACCATAATTCAGCGAAGCGAGCGAAGCGAGCGGAGCTGACTCTCTAATGAGTTCGCGATATATATATATATATTTAGGTCTAGAAATTGTTTTTGTTCTTGCGTGGGCGTACGTGTGTACCCTTTTTCCTATGCGCTTGCGCGGACCGGGTAACCTTATTAGCAACATTTTGTTTTGTTTACCCGCCGTACGAAGTAGCGATGCCCAGTGCGTTAGAAACGCTCCTGAAGAAAAATAAGTAAGGAGAGCGATAAGAAATGAAAAAGACAGGGCAAGGAGGAGGAGAGCTAAAACGAAACAGAAACAGGTAGCAAAGTAAAGAATCTGACAGTATTTTGTAGCCACACCAAGCATGCATGGAATAGCTGCAATTAGAGGGAACATGCATCGCTCGCTTCGTTATTTTGTGTTATTAGAGCACATCACTAGTAGTCTTTAGGCTCGCTCGCCATTTGTGCTCAAGCACATCACTAGTATAATTCAGCGAAGCGAGCGAAGCGAGCGGAGCTGACTCTCTAATGAGTTCGCGATATATATATATATTTAGGTCTAGAAATTGTTTTTGTTCTTGCGTGGGCGTACGTGTGTACCCTTTCTCCTACGCGCTTGCGCGGGCCGGGTAACCTTCTTAGCAACATTTTGTTTTGTTTACCCGCCGTACGAAGTAGCGATGCCCAGTAGACAAAACGTTAGAAACGCTCTGTCACGAGCTTTGAGGGCGTTAGAAACTCCTGAAGAAAAATTAGTAAGGCGAGCGCGATAAGAAATGAAAAAGACAGGGCAAGGAGGAGGAGAGCTAAAACGAAACAGAAACAGGTAGCAAAGTAAAGAATCTGACAGTATTTTGTAGCCACACCAAGCATGCATGAAATAGCTGCAATTACAGGGAACATGCATCGCTCGCTTCGCTATTTTGTGCTATTAGAGCACATCACTAGTAATATTATTATTATTTAGGTCTAGAAATTGTTTTTGTTCTTGCGTGGGCGTACGTGTGTACCTTTTCTCCTACGTGCTTGCGGGGTAACCTTCTTAGCAACATTTTGTTTTATTTACCCGCCGTACGAAGTAGCGATGCCAGGTAGAAAAAACGTTAGAAACGCTCGGTTAAGAGCTTTGAGGGCGTTAGAAACTCCAGAAGAAAAATTAGTAAGGAGAGAGATAACAAATGAAAAAGACAGGGCAAGGAGGAGGAGAGCTAAAACGAAACAGAAACAGGTAGCGCGCGGGAAACTTTTTTCTTAAAAAAACACGGCTTTTTAGGCTTGACCCCAGTTCATTCTGAAACTACAGCATTAAGCAAGCCTTACTGTATACTTAAGCTCCAAAGTGTGAGAAAATTACTGCGAAAATGCTTGTTTTTCAAGAAACAAAAAGTTGATTCGACCGGTTACTATGACATTGAAGACCCTTTACCAGATTTATATTCAAAACTTCGCCTTTTTTACGGCTAAGAAGTGTGGCTTGTTAGTTGTCAAGAGCTACCTGTAGTCAGTACTAAGAGAGCTATCACTACTTCTGAAAAGCGTATGTAAGCACATAAAGTATTAATGCTAAGGAAGCTACTACTACTCCAGGGATGCTGAGGTAAGTACGTAATTCCATATTATTGTTAGCTAAATATGCAAAAATAACTCTGGCCTTTCTTTTATAGCTAAGAGCTTGTTGTCAACAGTGACTGGTAAATTCAAATAGTCAGAATGACTCAAATTTGGTACTACAAAAGTTACCACTGCTCAAGAAAATGAGGTAAGAAAGTAATTTTGTATTTGTGTGCTAAAATTGATTGTCTTTTGTTTTTGTAGGTGAGAGCTTGTTGTCAAGAATTCAAGGTAATTCAGATGGTCAAAGTAACTTCAATTTGATACTACAGAAGTTATCAATACTCAAGAATGAGGTAAGTAGTAATTCCATATATGTTGGCTAAAATTACAAATAATAACACTGGTTTATTTTTTATCGTAGCTGAGAGCTTGTTCAAGAGTTACTGGTGATTGAGATTATCAGAATGGTTGATGTTTGATACTACAAAAGTTACCATTAATCAGGTAAGTGAGTGATTTTGTATTTGTTTGCTGAAATAAAATGTCATAACTGTTATTATAGTTTGCATGAAGTAAGCTAAAAATAGTAACACTTTATGTTACCTAACTATCAGGCTCGCTCGCCATTTGTGCTCAAGCACACCACTAGTTTGGCGAGTGAGCGTAGCGAGCGAGACACTTACAGGGGTAACACTATCGAAAATCGGGGATGTTTATTTATTTATTTATTTGTATATATGTTTGGACGTACGTATGTCATTTTGTACTTTGACCCTCGCATTTTTGTGTTAGTTATGTGGTCGACCCCGTCCCAAATTGCGCTAAACAGAATCCTCTAGTTTATCGATCAGTACCCGTATCACCCTAGAAATTGAATTGTTTACCGTTTTGAATTCTTTTGCTGTTGCAGTTCAAACTTGAAAACTTAAGGGACTTCCATTTCTATTCGAGTTAGTGACGGTGGTAAGTCAATGCGCTCTTTGTCATGGTTATAAGCCGTGCGCAACAGTATTTACTTGAAAATACATTGTCCACTAGACTACCGCGAAGGTAAGTCTGTGTAGGTGCACGTCCAATTGTGTCAAAGCATTGTGTGTTACAACCACTACTTAGCTAAAGAATAAACTTTTAAATAACGTGTATTGTTTTGTTGTTTTTTTCCTTCAATTCAAGCAGTTGCAGAGAGTTGTTACTATGGCACTGAAATCCCTTTACCGTGTATGCGAAATTAAAAAACTGGACCTTAATTTCAGTAGCTTCAGTGTTAGAAGTCAAAATCATATAAAAATAGTATAGTCTTTAGGCTCGCTCGTCATTTGTGCTGAAGCACATCACTAGTTGGCGAGCGAGCGTAGCGAGCGAGACAGTATTAGGGGTGGATAATGCAAAATCAGGTATATGTTATATATATATATGTATGTATGTATGTATGGATGGTACGTATGCTCTTTAAACGCGCGCGCGGGGAACTTTTTTCTCCTAAAAACATGGCTATTTTGGCTTGACTCCAGTTTATTCTGAAACTACAGCATTAAGCAAACCTTACTTTATACTTAAGCTCCAAAGTATGAGAAAATTCCTGCTAAAACGCTTGTTTTCAAGACACAAAAAGTTGATTCGACAGGTTACTATGGCATTGAAGACCCTTTTCCAGACTTAATTTCAAAACTTCGCCGTTTTATGGGGGGTACGGAGTGCCGGTTGTTGGTTGTCAAGAGCCGTTGGTAGTCAGAATGCCGTAGTATTAATGCTATGGAAGCTACTACTTCTCGAGGGAAGCTGAGATAAGTACGCAATTCCATATTTGTTAGCTAAATATGCAAATTAACTCTGGCCTTTCTTTTTTGTAGCTAAGAGCTAGTCAACAGTGACTGGTAAATTCAAATAGTCAGATTGGCTCAAATTTGGTACTACAAAAGTTACCACTGCTCAAGAAAATGAGGTAAGAAAGTAATTGTGTATTTGTGTGCTAAAATTGATTGTCTTTTGTTTTTGTAGGTGAGAGCTTGTTGTCAAGAATTCAAGGTAATTCCGATGGTCAAAGTAACTTCAATTTGATACTACAGAAGTTATCAATACTCAAGAATGATGTAAGTAGTAATTCCATATTTGTTGGCTAAAATTACAATTAATTAACACTGGTTTATTTTTTATCGTAGCTGAGAGCTTGTTCAAGAGTTACTGGTGATTGAGATTATCAGAATGGTTGATGTTTGATACTACAAAAGTTACCATTAATAAGGTAAGAGAGTGATTTTGTATTTGTTTTCTGAAATCAAATGTCATAACTGCTATTATAGTGTTTGCATGAAGTAAGCTAAAACATAGTAACATTTTATGTTACCTAACTATCAGGCTCGCTCGCCATTTGTGCTCAAGCACACCACTAGTTTATTTGTATATATGTATGGACGTACGTATGTCATTTTGTACTTTGACCCTCGCATTTTTGTGTTAGTTATGTGGTTGACCCCGTCCCACAATGCACTAAACAGAATCCTCTGGTTTATCGATAAGTACCCGTATCATACTAGAAATTGAATTGTTTACCGTTTTGAATTCTTTTGCGGGTGCAGTTCAAACTTGAGAACTTAAGGGACTTCCATTACTATTCGAGTTAGTGGCGGTGGTAAGTCAATGCGCTCCTTGTCATTGTTATAAGCCGAGGATGTCTGTGTCTGTGAAGATGTCTGTGTTGTGAGGATGTCTGTGTGGATGTCTGTGTCTGTGAGGATGTCTGTGTCTGTGAGGATGTCTCTGTTTGTGAGGATGTCTGTGTCTGTGAGAATGTCTGTGTTGTGAGGATATCTGTGTCTGTGAGGAAGTCTGTATCTGTGAGAATGTCTGTGTCTGTGAGGATGTCTGTGTGTGTGAGGATGTCTGTGTCTGTGAGGATGTCTGTGTTGTGAGGATATCTGTGTCTGTGAGGAAGTCTGTATCTGTGAGAATGTCTGTGTCTGTGAGGATGTCTGTGTCTGTGAGGATGTCTGTGTCTGTGAAAATGTCATATCTGTGAGGATGTCTGTGAGGATGTCCGTATCTATAGCTAAATGTTGTAGAGTTCAAGTATAATGATCATTATTATTAAAACAAAAGCTGTTGAATGCTGTACAATAACATATCCATAGAAAATACAAAAGAATGAACTTCAAATACTGACTAAGCTCATCCTTCTAATAATGCACACATGAAAATTAAAAACAAAAGGATTAACCAGTCCATGTTTCTATAAAACTAATATTGAAGGAATAGCATCAGTTCATTCATTCTGAGGATGTCCGCTGACACTTTGGGACAACGATTCTCGGATTTCCTTCTTTAGTTGACCCAACACTTCCCTGACATCAGCATTTCTCAGTATAATTATGGGATCCACTACCACAAGGAAATCGAAAAGAGATGCAAACAGCGTATACACTACACCAAGCTCAGGAAATAAAGAGGTGAGGACCAGATAACCGACAATTGCCACAGTGAAAAGTATGGCCATTGATACTAAAAGAGAAAAGGTCTTTAAGGCTCTCCAGTCTTCTTCTGACATAACCTGATTCTGTCCAAGCATATTGTTGAGTTTCTTCTTGATTATTCTACCCTTTATGTAAAGAGTGACAAAATGTCACTGGAGGAAACAGTAAACTTGGAATATCATGGGTTAGTGTGATAAAAATGGTTGCACGATCGAGAGAAAGTACAAATTTCAGTGTTGCGAATAAGCTCATAGCAGTCTAAGAAGGGTGGTGTTATGATGATAGAATTTCCAAGACTCATACAAAAGAATGTTATGCAAATAGCAGTAACTATTCTGTGTCTATATTTGGGATAGTGGAAAGGAATAAAAACGGAAGCAAATCGATCCAATGCAAATGTCAATATAAGAAAATTACGAAGATAGAAGAGAGTGAGCAGTATAAACGCTGATGCAATGCACAAATTTGAGCCAAAAATATAGCGACCAGCTGCTACATGTATGGTATTACAAGAGTATTGTAGTGTCAGCAAAATATTCACTATAGCTATTTGCACAGCGATACCGAAGGAAATGTTTTTTAATTTTTTAAACTTGACTACTAGAATTATAACCAAGCTATTCAATAAAATCCCTAATATATCTCGAAATATGCCCACCAGAACTTGTACAGACCTCAAGACTATTTCTACATCTGGTGGAAATGGTGAAGAGTGATTAGCTTGCAGACTGGAGGCAGCACAAGAAAGAGTGATGGATGATGTAGTGAAACAGTCACTACATTATTAGAACTTCAACTATTACACTGTGTTATATTATTATTATTTCTAATTAGGTTTACCTGTTTCTCCCTGGTGTCAAGAAACAGCCATCAATAACTATTATCATTATTTCACTTATTCATTCACTTATTCATTCACCCGTTGTAGTTATCATTTTCTTTCATATTTCGTCGATGTTCGTCAATCGTCGATGTTCGTCGATGTTCGTCGATGTTCGTGTTTCCAAGTCATATTTTGTTTATTTATCTTCGTTCTTTCAGTTGTTGTATTTCCTGCCTAGTTTAAAGATTAAACTCTTTATACACCTTAAGAGTTAACCCTCCAGGTGATTGGGCAGCCCCAGCAACTCTGGTGGCAGCCTACTCGCAAGTATATTCAGTTAACCCTGAAAAGCTTGGATCCTGTGGCCTTCAGTTAACCCTGACTGACCCGGCTTCCTCACACTTGGCGGCAGCGGTGAACTAGATTCTCGGGCGACTCTACTGGTACACCTGTTGATTCGACTTGATCTGAGCACATCTATCCCGAGAAAACGCCATCGCTATCGTCCTACGCCTACTACTCGCTCGGTGACCCGTTTCCTTCCTATTTATCGCTCTTCTCTGCTGACTACTTTGGTCCTGTTGTTTGAATTCATCTCATTGTGATAAGTTATTGTGTTTGTATTATTTTACCTATCTTTACAGAACTAATATTCGTTTTCAGCTCATCTGTTAATGACACTGTTGTAGCTTTACTTCAATTTTTTTTGTCAACCATTACTGAAAAGCTTGGATCCTGTGGCCTTCAGTTAACCCTGACTGACCCGGCTTCCTCACAGATGAGTTGACAATAGGTTCACCAGATGCAGAGTCTGTCAAAGGATCTTCATAAAACAATTCATCCATATGTCCAGTTGATGGCTGATCCTGATACAAGTGACTAAGAGATGAGTAAACACAATGGTAGTTGTAAAACTGAAATTTTTACTTGAGATGCTATCCTTATTGAATGCTTTATATAGATAATTCCCATCTAGTCCACTGCTTGGAGCCATTATTCAAATAATCTTCCCGTGCACTACAATATCTGTGAATTCACACTATGAGTGCCTTAGGATTATTGACTGGAACATGTTCAAGGTATTGTTAACTCAACTATTGATGTGTTCTGATATTATTTTGATATAATTTACATTTTGAATGATCACATAAAATCAAAGACTTCAGTATTCTCAACATTGTTCGCGACAAAAAATAGTTTAACTTTCAATTTATATTGAATGACTATTCTATCTAGCCTACTGTAATACAACTTGATAGTCGTGCAAGATTGTACGGAAGATTTTTATCAAGGTAATTTGGGTTTTAACTCTTTCAATACCCCCCCCCCCCCCCCCCATTTTACACCCATGTAGTATTGACTATATAGTGGGATATATATATATGTTAGAGATCTTCATAGAAATCACACAACTAGTCAAACTATAGTTGAATGATTTCTATGAAGATTTCTAATATAATATGATCACTTTGCAGTCATAACCACATGTGTGTAAAAGTACGTATTTTGCATTGGTCAGATAAACTGACTATGGAATTATGTATATTTGGGGGGTGGGGGGTGATTGAAATACATACACAACAATAGCTTTACAATGAGACTCATTCCACATTACTCATTCCACACATATATAATTATGTGATTTAAATAGTTTGTAGTTTATCAGTTTACTCAAGCTAACCCAGCCGTGTATTGTTGCGGTTACCCCAAATATTTCGGGGTGGTAAAACGAATCGCTCAATGTCAGTACACCAGACCCTTTCCCCTGGCTTAGCGGTTGGTAAAGGGTCTGGCTACGCGAGACTAAAGAAACTGGGGTTAAAGCCGAAGAACTAAACAAGAGCCTGCGCGCGTGCAAAATTTATGAAGCTTTACATTGATAAACACAAATAATGTGTATAAAAATCACAAATATTATATTAGCTATAATGTTGTGTCTAAATAGTCACTAGCAGTCAGATCTTAATATACATAATAAAATTATTATTACCAGCAATATTTTGAAACATTTTCTTGAAGTTCCCAAATTGATAATAGGTAGAACACTGGTTAAAGCTGCTAAAACTATTACAATTGCACTAAGTAGCAATGTGATAAGGCAATTGTTTGAGATGGAGCAATGGCTAAATAATAAATTGATACAATAAAGCAATTAGCCACATGATGAGAAAACCATAACATAACAAAATTATTTTTATAGGATTGTGAGGTGTAGTAGGCTCCATATAATAAACCCATGAAATCACCCATTCTGGAGTTTTAGGGCCCAGTAGTAGTTTATTTTAGGCTGCATTTAGTTTAGTATAAATCCACTTTTGCTCTGGAATTCTGGTTAAATTACTTGTCCAGCACTATTATGCATCATTGCAGCCTATTAATCAGCTGCTCACTGAGCCATGTCAACACCTATTGCTGGCTTTTGGTCTATTTTTTTGGAGAATAGCCCCCAAACCCATTTTTTTCTACCAGCAGTTGTGCCCTGTGCAGTTGCTTTTGCAATGTACTAATAAAACAAGACTATATAATCAAGTATGACTCAAGAAATGGTTAAATAACTGCTTAGTCTTATTGCTCACGAAGTGCTAACAGAGCAATTGAAATTTTAATTTATTCAGAGCTACAAAAATATTAAAGGAAAAAAAATAGTAACTTCTATTCTTTTGCTGTAAATGTGGTATTACATTTCATTATTTTAATACAGTGATTGTTTTGATTTCATATCAGCCCCCCACACATGTTAGTGAGCTAGCCTTCCTGGGTGTCATAGTCACTCATCATTACTTTTGTTTCCATTCTTACAATGTCATTGTAGGATTCAGGAATAATTTAAGGAGACAAATTATTTTGAAGTAATATGTAGTGCTGTATTTTGTCCAGAATTAGCTACCAACACCTATTTAACTGAATTCATCCACCACCTAAGGAAGATGTGCCAGGGTTTATTACTCACTTGTGACTTACTCCTTCTTATGTGCGTGGTACCCCAAAAACAAGTTATGGGGCGTAGCTTATAAGCATGTTCTCCACTCGTATTTTGGCGGCAAAAGTTGGTAGGCGGGCCTAAACGTCATTATTATCTTTACTTCATACATCGAGTGAACTCCACGCAAGCACACAGTCTCGCATGGCCGACCCATTTCCCTCTTATTAGTACACATCCGTTTGTGTACAGCGATTCGTGCCATTCATGGGGAAAACATACTTTCCGTTTTATGCGTGCTGTTACGTTAGAGTGTGGATACAAATATGAAGAAGCAATTCTTCCTTTTTACAGAATCAAAGCAATTCTTCCTTTTTACAGAATCAAAACAAGATATCTGTATTTTTTTGTGCTACTAACTGCTTCCTCCCTTATATAATTAGTTGAGGAATTTGGAAAATAAGAGCATAGTCTTGTGGGTATCACATCTGGTTGCTCTCATGCAAGAACAAGTGGCAAACATCAAATTAAAGGGCTTATCTAGCAGATAAGTCATTCTATACCAAGAAAAGAAAGTAAAAAGAGAGCGTATCAGGTTATCTTTGCATCAACAACATAATTATGAAAACATTATAGTCTTCATTATAGATGAAGTTCACTGCATCAAACAATGGTTAGTTGAAGGAGTTGGTATTTATCTGTTCATTCATTGTGTTTTGTGCCATAGGAGTGAAAGTTTCAGGACTGAATGATCTCATTTCGGAGAAATTTAATGTCATGGCTCTCACTGCAACAGCAACATTGTCAACAAGAAAGTTTATATCAGAAACTTGAACATGGCAAATCCAAATGTGGTATACATGGAATGATGGGTATATACTTCATAACCCTTTATAGTTAAACTTCATGAATCCCACTAGGCCAAAGCAAAATTTCACCTTATTATGTTAATGTGGTAGCAGATCATTACTTATAACTACGTACCTTAATGGCAATGATCTTGTGGGTAATATCGGTGGCATGGAAAGTGGGGGGTGGGGGGGTCTCCAGGGACTGGAGCTTCCCCACAATTTTGGGCACAATATTGAACGAGGTGATTTCTCACATGAAAACCGTTAAATCACAAAAACATGCCCTTGGGAGTACCCTAATACCAAATCATCTTCCAATCGCCACTGAGTAAATTCTAGTTAGAATTGGGGGCTTGACAAAAAACTTAAATTTTTTCTTTCACATAAGTAAATTAGTCATCTGATACTATTTCAAATTATATCACAATCAGCATTTTTATTTATTAAAGGGCTCTTGTACTAGCTGATCTAATTTGGAAAAAATGCTAAAGCTAAAACAAAGTTTCGAACTAATTAGCCCATGGGTCTAACACCCACGCACAAAAAAAATAGCAATTCATAAATCATCTATAAACGATCCATTTCTGTACGCATGACAATATTATTAATTATAAGTTTGAAACTCTATTTTCACAAAAGGCAATCTTTCACTATTTCTGCATAAACTGTTTGAAGACTCCTGGCTCACACATCCATTGTCCTAACTGGCGGAACTTATTTTTCATCACTGATTACTTCAAGACCAGTATTGATGCAGCTTGTGTTTGTTTGAATGGACTCAGTAGAGTGTTTAATAATATTACAAGTAAATTTCATAAACTTTTTTTTTTATTTGGCTTAGCTCTGTTAGCTATTTAGTTTCCTTATCACATATTTGTGTATTGATCATTAAATTGTATATTTAGCAATTCTAATTGAGATAAAGCCAGCTGGACTGAGTTATGACTATTAAGTATAAACTAATTAATTACTTGTGCTAATAGTTTAGAAACAACAACAAAAAAATGCAAAAATGTTTCAATGAAATGTGGGCTTCCAAGACTAAGCAAGCCCACTGTGGGTCTGGAGAAGATAGAGAAAGCAAGAGAGAGGAAGAAAGAAGAGAAGTGAAAGAAGAAGAAAATAGAAGAACATCCATAATCACATTTTTGTGTGTGCGTGTAGGCATTGTGTTTGTGTTGTGCATCAACTGGAATAATTTAATGTTGTGCGTTATTTTGTGTATCATTGTGTGTGCGTTATTTCGGTGCATTTGACGTGGCATTGTATATGTGCGCATGCGTGGCCGGCGGAACATTTATAAGCCCAGCCACGCATGCGTCTGTTCAGTTCTCCCATGTCTAACTCTTTAATCAGACTTAAAACTCTGTCAGCTTAGTTGGGAGGACTCTGGTGGCAGCGACCCTGTGTGGCTTGCCCGTCGAACGAAGTGAAAGAGCGCTGAGGCGAGATGCGCAGACCCACACCCACATTCACGTGAAAGTGAGAGAGAGAAGATGATGAACAGAAAGAAAGAAGAAGATGGAAGATAAAGAAACTGTATATGTGTAGAGATATTCTTTTTTGTAACTATGCCATTTAGATGTTGCTGTGTGCGCATGTCAAGTGACGATCACGTGTTGTTGTTTTTGTGCTGAGTCATTGTTTTGTGGGTGGAGTCTTGTACTTAGTATAAAATCACCCACCATCATTCCTGTAGTTTAGTCTGAATTTCATCAAGCTTTTAGTTAAGACTTAAGACCTGCGCCTGGCATTCAGATTCTGGTGGCAGCGATCTATAAGCTGTCCACCTTGTGTGTGCGCTGACAACAGTTCTTCGGAGCCAAGGGCCAACATGGAATATTAAAGCATAGTATTCATTATTAGAATGCATATCATTAATAATTATTCTCTCACAAAATTAGGTTCAAAATATTTCAAGTTAAAATTTTAGTCAGCAGTTGTGAAAGAGGTTGCTACTATCATACATTTTTCAGTCTTGACATGTCAATAGTTAACGGGGAGGAGCAAAGCTTCAATATAATGAACATGATATCATATTGAAAAGAATAGACACTATATAGGAGAGCCTATACAATTTGGAAGCTATAATTTTAACTTTTAACATGCAGTGGTCAAATATGTTTGGTAAAGTATCACCAATTTGTGTTTCACACTGTCACATAGTGGAAGAGCTAAACTTCAAATAAGCTATAATAAATTAACAGGGATTATTTTTGTTACAAGAAAGTGAATTTGGAGTAGTATTGAGGTCAGGGCTACCTTAATATGACCAGTATAAAGCAAACATTATGGTTTTTGTGTTGGTCGTTAAAAATACTTATTCATTTACTCCAAATAGATTTTTTGAAGAGGATTTTCCATTCAAAAAGTGAGCCAATAGCATTCTTCTTTTTTAGAGTTTTATAAATATATTCAATGGCACAATTACAAGTTAATTAATACAATTGATGATAATATAGCTATGTGGTTTGTTTTAATTTATAAGATGAACAGGAAATGAATGATATGGTGACAAGAAATATAAATTAGGTCTCTACACATGAAATTGGGTTTCTAGGCATGAAATTATACATGTATATGTACAAATTTTTACCTGGTATATCACTTCCATCCAATTAGGAAATGTTAGCAGTTGCAATGACAATATACACTGCTTGAAAAGAGTCCATTGACAACCATAATAAAATCGTAAATTAATGCATAATGTATTGAAAACTGTAATTAGTTAAGCCCCACAGTCTTGTGATGTTTTGTCAAAGGTGCAGTGTAGGATTTGGGGGGGAGGGGGTTATCCAATATGGCTATCTGTGAGAAATAAAATACTTTCAGATCCCGAACTGTTTCCCATCAAGATGTAGTTCAACAGTCGCCATGGTTGTGGAGGTAGTTGAGTTGAGCTTGAACTCTGTCCAAGAGCATGTTTCAAGTAGGGTAACAATGATAAGTAATGCTAGCATAGCATAATCAAAAGTGCATAATTTTCCAACCATCTATTCACTCCATTTTTTATTCTAGACTTAAAAACCGTTGTATATTGGTTTTGTTCTTAGTTATAAGCTTTTCCTTCCTGATTTTAGCATTTCATTAATTTCAGTTCTGGACATTTACATTATAATTTCTAGATTAAGTTTTGGACTACACACATCTTTTTTTATTTAAAATACAACGAATAATTGTGTGTGTAGATATTAGAATACAGTCATATAGGAAATACAATATAGCAGCCATCAGTAGCGATGAGTATTTCACCGTCTTTCTTGAAAATAGCTTCCACACCCTAAACAAATCCTAGATTAGTCCATGTAATAGTATTTTCTGACAATGGTGTAAGTATAAATCAAGAAAATCTCAAATTTTTTATTTCTGCTTATTCTTCAACTTCAACAGGTTGAGCAATTTCATTCCATCTGTAATCTCTATATGACATGATGGGTTCTGACAATGCTGTTCAGTGTTCACACCAATTTGTAGTAGAGAATGACGGGACTCAATGGGTCTTTAGATGTCAAAAATGAGAAGGGAATAAATGTGTTGTCTGTCTGTTGTCCAATTAGAATAAAACATTTTGGTAACTACTTCCCCCCACTGGGTAAAGGGACGGTGTGGGTCTGCCCAGGAAGGAGAAAGACAGAGATGAGAAGACGAAGGGAGATAAAGAGAAAAAGACAGAGAAGCAAAGAGATGTGGGTGGAGCCTATCCCTACCCACATGAACTCGAACTTGTTTATGTTATGTTATTTTGTTTATGTATCAGCCTTTTATGTAATTGTATCTGCCTTTCATTTAATTGTATCAGCCCTTTGAGAGTTTTTGTAAGTCACGTGTTTGAGTGTCATTTAGGTGTGCGTGTGTGTGCCTGCTCTGCAGTGCAAACTAAACGCTGCAGAGCAGGAAGTATAGATCGTGTGCGTCATTGTGGGTCATAATAGGTGGAGTTTCATGTTCTTATTTAAGTTAAGTTTTATGTCGCGTGTATTAGTTCTTGCATGCCTTACTTTTATCAAAAGCTGAATCTTTGTCAGTTGGGCTGTGGGAACTCTGGTGGCAGCGGACCTGCGTTGTGAGAGCAGCGCAAGAAACCCAACCCAACCCAACAGACGGTTCTAGGCATTAGCTACTTAAGGCGAGTTTAACATTAGTTAGTAGCTACAGTAGTGAAAGATGGAAATAAAAGCAATAAGTGTAGTACTTATTGAGATCATCGTGATTACTAGTGGATTAGCTTCTAAAACTTTGCCAGTCACCCGGCGGATTAGAGGATGCTTTATCGGCAACGAAGTCAATAGGCTGAAGGAACAAATACGACATGAACTATTTGAATCTGTCCGTGTCCCAGATTGCGGCGAAGGTATATGGAAACAATTAATAGCTCTTAACATGAGCAATGCTCAGGAAACTTGTCCTCTAGGATGGTCTGAAGAATTGCATCCTAGGAGATCATGCTCGCAAAATATTACTCCTGGCTGTAGTCTTACCGAACTACCCGTGGGTACAACCTTCCAGAGAGTTTGTGGACGTGCCTTGGGTTATGCTAGTGGAACTAATGATGCTTTTATAGGCCATACAGATGATAGAAGAGATGTAAACTACGCTGATGGAATCAATATCTTCATAGCTACAAGTCCTTCTCTACATCTTTGGACATTTGCAGTGGACCAAACATTTGAGGGGCTACCACGCTGTCCCTGCAGCAACGTCGACGAACAATCCTACATTGTCCCTGATTACGTCGGTTCGAATTACTTCTGTGACACGCACAGCGGTACTAATACACTAGTATGGGACGGAATAGGATGTGAAGCTGCAACTTGCTGTAATTACAACAACCCACCGTGGTTCAAACGATCTTTTAACTCCTTACTTAGTAATGACCTGTTGATACGTATTTGCACTGATGAAGATGCTAGCAATGAATTCGTTGGTATAATAGAACTTGAGCTCTATGTCCAATAAACATGTGATATTGAGTGAATTACATTAATAATTGTTTTTTTCTTCATATTGTTTTTTGTTTTGTCCTAAATAGCTCTATATAGAACAATTAAAACACTTTAAGGCAGATAGCTAACTAAAATGGGCAGTCAACAGTTTACATAATATTGCTTCTTACTGCTTCTGTTGTGATGAAAGTAACCTATATATACTAGGGAGTGTGGGAAGGGGGAATCTTTTCCTTTAAATTTTCCAGCTTCATCCCTAAAGTTCTCATGTTCCCCCCTAATATTTGCATGTTGCTATGTGCAGTATGTCATTGTTCTGTGGAACACAAAATGACAACATTTAGTTTAAAATAATTTCATGCTTATTGCTGTCACTGATTCAACAACAACAACAACATTTTTGCCTTAAAGCTTATCATATTTAGTGGTAGTCTGGCTAGCCAGTCACTTGAATCCTGTTATGTACCGTGAAGCCAATTTCACCTTTGACCTCAATGAGCACATTTTCCACATTGTTCCCATAACTTTGAACTTGTGGAAAACTGGTGGATTGGTTGGAAGAAAAGCTAGAAAAATTCCAAAAACCCACACTACTGCACATATTATTAACCATCAGGGTGCATGCATGAGAGGGTTGTAGAAGTCGCCCTGTCTGTCTGTCATGCTCTGATTTAAGAGATTACAGACAAACCATTAATTTACCATCTCACAAGGAAAATTTAGAACCATTTACTGTGCTACTTTTTAAAATTTTGGGCTAATTACGGAATGGCTCAGACCACTAACTATGACCTAGTTTCCTAACTTTGAAAGCTAGTATCGTAGTTTCAATTTTTTTTGTATCTATTTGAGCATTTTATGACATGACAAGAGATAGCATTTGTTTAAGTCCCCATTACACACCTGTTTTTGTCTTGTCAATATATGCCTGCAGGCTTCCACTGAGCACAGGTTCTTGTTCGAACCTAGCCAAAAAAATTCTGCGAGACTGCTTCGCCAGGGCAGGTTGGACAAAGGTCACACCTTCTGGTGAGTACTTATAGTGCGTCTGGCTTAGCTTTGCTAAGTCGCGAAACGTGATGGCCAGGTTTGTGCTAACAAGGTCACTGTCTTTAGGGTGAGGTTATTAAAGAGATGGGCATTCTTGCCCATACAATTAATGCAATGGGTTTGATTAGATGAATTACCGTTCTACAGTCTACAACAAGCAGCAGAATTCTGAGCCAATTAGTTAAGTGGTGAATCTGTTTATTTTGAAGAAGCAAACATAAATCCCTTGAAAAAAGGAATGATTATAAAATCTTTTTCATTGTAAGACAGCAATACGCAAATTTGATGATAATTATGATAATAATGAAAATTTCAAAGCACTAAATCTCTGAGAACAAACAATATAGTGAGCGGAAAGCCTTGTCATAATTTGCGCTCAGTAGTGAGATTAATTTCTATCCATATTATATACTTTTGAACATTTTTAGTAAAAAAAATTGTTGTTAAAAGCACTCCATGTTGGCATCAAGTAGTTCTAAAATGTAGCTAGAGAAGTCCCAGATATGCTGTTTGCTTCATCGTTCATCAATAATTTAAAAGCATTATCAATTCTTGACATGTCACTTTAGATTATTTTAATGCTTGTTATTAACCTAAGTTATATACTTTCATGAACGGTTATAAAAAAAATCCAGCCTAATATAGTCAGAGCAGGGCAATATTTATGATAAAGAAATGTCATACATGATTGATGTCGTACATGATTGATAGGAAGTAGATAAATCACCATTTCATTTACATTGTTACAATGTGAACAATGAAATTAATTTATAAGTCATTTGGAAATAGACAATGCAATTATGGCCTTATAATTTCTGTGTGGTGGTTAATAACAAAAAAAATGTTCCTTTCATTGTGCATAATTTCTTTTTCTTTTTTTAATATGTAAGTCATTATAATGTGACAGTGCCTAGGAAAAGGGACCATTTCCGTAAAAAAAATGAAAAATGAGTTATTCATACCACTTTGTAGAGCAATTCCTATGGAGTATTTTGATATCAAGTTTATAGGCAGGCGCTCCTTGGTTCACTAAATATACGAGCGGCAATCCGAATTAAACTTCTTATTCAATTTCTCGCGGAGTTAACGTTGAATTCCGTAATCTAACCGGAAGTCCGCGTTACGGGTTATGTACTGTTACTTATGCTTGGAAAATGGTGGCGATCAGCTGAACGGCAGTAAGTTATAGTTGGGGCCTCTTACTTCATTGATGGGGGATGCCTTACTCAGTTTAGACCCTACATTGTGTAAGAGTACTAGACAGGTATGTCTTTAAATAGCACTAGATGCGTATAGACATAATTTTGCAGGCCGTTTTGTGCTTCTCTTTTTTTTTTTTTCTGTTTCCAACAGTTTGATAGTTACATTAAGTCATTGATACAGTCACTCTTTTAGAAATGATCAACTAGCTTGGTTTGTTAGTTCACTGGCTAGCAAAGTTTAGGATTATATTTGTCTTGCAGCCAGCTTGTTGCCTGTTTTGGAACAAATGAACAATAGGAATCTCTTTAAATCAATGAACAAAAATGATGGACTTTCAAAATGTGTTGCCTTCTCTCGTTGTAGTGTGACAGAAGTCCTCATCATCACTGAAACCTTTGTCCAGTCAGAGACTTGCTGATTCTTCTATTGTCTTCACAAAAATAGTCCCAGGAGTCTCCAGGTCTGCAGGCTCCAACTACAAGATAAATAGCAACATCAACCTATATAGCTTGATTATTCACATTTACTATTTCTATTCTGTTGCTGCAATGCTAACAAAAACTTATAAGAATATTTACCCCCCCACATTATCCGAGGTAGGGGTAATTTGTTGCTATTACTCGAGGGTTGGATTTCCATCACAAATGACTAGCAAGCTCATCCAATTAAAATTTTAATTTTTATGTTCAACGTTAATAATATTAATGTTAATTTAGAAAAATTACAGTGGTGTGGATCCTCCCCATCATTGCCTATATTCATTATCATTGTAATTATGTATTATGTATTATTATTTCAATATTTATATTATATTATATACACACATATGTATATATATTACTTATTAGTAACACACTCAATTTACACATACATGCACACTATGCAAATGAGTCAATATATGCCGTCGTACTAATATCTTATTACTTCCTTATACTGCAAATATAAGATGAGCTTATATTTAGTATGCATCCAGCTTATATATAGCTTATTGGTTCGTTATAAGCTATTCAATGTAAGTTAGTTATGAGGCTTCAAACATTCAGCTTATCTCTAAAAAAATATAGGCATTATTCTTACGACAGTTCTTATTTCTGGATTATTACAAAATTTAATAACAATTATGATTTCATTAATTATTTATATTTTTCATTATATGAATGCATTATATCCAGGCAGTCCAAAATTGATTTAATTGTTTGAAATAATATTAAATCATTTAAAAGTGAATTTTCATCTCCTTATTTACCAACCAATTTGCAGCCATATTTACATTCTCAAGGAGCTTCACTCCGTATAAGAAACCAAACACACCTTTAAGCTCTCGGATGACTTTTTGATGAAGGCTTTCATTCGATAGTTCAGTTCATCAATAAATTTGTTTCAGAAATTCTACATGTATAAAGGTGAATGATGTACAAATACGCTGTTTTTATCCATCTTTCTGACATTATTTCTAGAAAAAATTTCCATAACATTCATAACTCTGCATACACAAAATAACAATAACAAATGAAACACACTATATTAATATTTGCAAATAAATTTAAACAACTTATAACACACAACACACATGATACATTCATATTATAAGAATAATAAAACATACACAGTGCAAAATATGCATAAATGTATTGTGTAAATGCACACATGATAAAATATAATTTCAAACACTCTCACATGACCTGATGTGTATAAATCTAAGAGATAACACACACATGATGTCTATAAATCAATAACAAACACACACATGATGTGTATAAATCAAGAGCAAACACACACATGATGTCTATAAATCAAGAGCAAACACACACATGATGTGTATAAATCAAGAGCAAACACACACATGATGTGTATAAATCAAGAGCAAACACACGCATGATGTGTGTAAATCAAGAGCAAATACACACATGATGTCTATAAATCAAGAGCAAACACACACACAATGTGTATAAATCAAGAGCAAACACACACATGATGTGTATAAATCAAGAGCAAACACACACATGATGTCTATAAATCAAGAGCAAACACACACACAATGTGTATAAATCAAGAGCAAACACACACATGATGTGTATAAATCAAGAGCAAACACACACATGATGTCTATAAATCAAGAGCAAACACACACACAATGTGTATAAATCAAGAGCAAACACACACATGATGTGTATAAATCAAGAGCAAACACACACATGATGTCTATAAATCAAGAGCAAACACACACACAATGTGTATAAATCAAGAGCAAACACACACATGATGTGTATAAATCAAGAGCAAACACACACATGATGTCTATAAATCAAGAGCAAACACACACACAATGTGTATAAATCAAGAGCAAACACACACATGATGTGTATAAATCAAGAGCAAACACACACATGATGTCTATAAATCAAGAGCAAACACACACACAATGTGTATAAATCAAGAGCAAACACACACATGATGTGTATAAATCAAGAGCAAACACACACATGATGTCTATAAATCAAGAGCAAACACACACACAATGTGTATAAATCAAGAGCAAACACACACATGATGTGTATAAATCAAGAGCAAACACACACATGATGTCTATAAATCAAGAGCAAACACACACACAATGTGTATAAATCAAGAGCAAACACACACATGATATATATAAATAAAGAGCAAACACACACATGGTGTGTATAAATCAAGAGCAAACACACACATGATGTGTATAAATCAAGAGCAAACACACACATGATGTGTATAAATCAAGAGCAAACACACACATGATGTGTATAAATCAAGAGCAAACACACACATGATGTCTATAAATCAAGAGCAAACACACACATGATGTGTATAAATCAAGAGCAAACACACGCATGATGTGTATAAATCAAGAGCAAACACACACATGATGTCTATAAATCAAGAGCTAACACACGCATAATGTGTATAAATCAAGAGCAAACACACACATGATGTCTATAAATCAAGAGCAAACACACACATGATGTGTATAAATCAAGAGCAAACACACGCATGATGTGTATAAATCAAGAGCAAACACACACATGATGTCTATAAATCAAGAGCTAACACACGCATAATGTGTATAAATCAAGAGCAAACACACACATGATGTCTATAAATCAAGAGCAAACACACACATGATGTGTATAAATCAAGAGCAAACACACGCATGATGTGTATAAATCAAGAGCAAACACACACATGATGTCTATAAATCAAGAGCTAACACACGCATAATGTGTATAAATCAAGAGCAAACACACACATGATGTCTATAAATCAAGAGCAAACACACACATGATGTGTATAAATCAAGAGCAAACACACGCATGATGTGTATAAATCAAGAGCAAACACACACATGATGTCTATAAATCAAGAGCAAACACACACATGATGTGTATAAATCAAGAGCAAACACACACATGATGTGTATAAATCAAGAGCAAACACACACATGATGTGTGTAAATCTAATACCAAACTCACACACACACATCACTGTATTAAATGATCTTATATGAAGTTTATAACACTTGCGCAACAGAAAAACAATGGATCAATTCGAATTCTTGAGCTTTTCATTGGAGAGCAACTACAGACTAAATTAATTGACTGAATCAGAAGTAGTTAAAACTACTAATTTGTGATAAAATTGGATGATAATATACCAGTTTAAATTGCATGTTTAAAAGCTCATGACATAATCAGCCATCACAACCTGAAATAGAATTTTTTAAACAAAATTATTAGCATGGAGGAATCACGTTGAAGATAATTTTCTGACTTTCAATAAAGTTGAGGTTCTCTGATATCTTAATTCATGTAAATGAGAATTAAAAAGTGGAACAAGGTTGTGAGTCTTAAATTATATACTACTTCATACTGCTTTATTGCAGTGGTTTCCCCATCCTACTTCATCATGAATTTATTACTATTCACGAACATAATATTATCAACGCTTGTTAGGACAATGGAAAGTGTGATGTCAGCAATCTTATTAGAAATTTACATCAATAAGAATAATGTGAAGAAAGTTAATGAAGGCATAGATTATATTTATAATTCCAGTAATCATATTCATTAAATAACCTTAAATGAACCCACTGTAATGTCGTACAAGTTGATTAGTATAAAATTCAGGACTACTTCAAGACTGCTAATCTTATTAATCCTTTTTTATATTTTGTGTTTAGTGTAATTCTAATTGTGCCTGTTGATAGAGCTGAAAATTTTTGGAAGGTCAGTATATGACCTGCTTATTAATCAGTTCTTCAGCTGTAATTAAGTGCAGTCATTTATTTCTTACTCATTCCAAAAAGCTGGTCTCAAATCAGACTTCTCATATTTGTCACTATGGTATTTAGAATGAGAAGTTCAAGATTCAACAAAAAGATAATTTTGATTTTCACCAAAGTTCGAAGTTCAGCTGATATTCCAAATGATACTGAGGTTTGAATCAATTTTGACTTTAATGCAAGATCTTCAAGCTATTGAGTTGGAGATTGGCCCTGTCACAGAAGATATTGAATTAGAGGAAACCTCACCTGAACGAAATTATTCATTCCCATCACATGATATAGCAATACTCAATCTTCTTCATCTCTTAATCAGTGCTCAACGAAGTGTTGTATTTCACAGCAAGTTTCTCAACTCAATCAAATTAAATGGCAGACCCAGACCCAGGAGTAGAAGCCATCTGCTGCATGGATTTTTAAGGATGGGGAGGGGGGGGGGAGGGAGGGAAGGGCTCTTTTCAAGTAGGTGTGAAATAGCTATAGCTATACTTGTGGAACAATGTTGGCAATATTGTTTTTAAGATTTTTCTAATATTCATACACACAATAATAGCATTATAATGAGACTGTCCAGAACTGAAATAAAAAAACTAAAATCAGGATTGAAAATAATTAAAAATAAGAACACAAAATAATGTACAAACAAATTTTTTCCCAAAATAAAGAAAATGTGTGAATATGTAAGTTAATAAAAAGAAATGTAACCAATTCAAAATTGCTCTGCTTAGGCACACTTCTTTGAATCTTATGAAAATCTTAAAATATCCTGCGTCGTATTTTTGCAATATATAATTATAAATAAGAAGACAGGAGAAATATTGTTGAATAAAAGTATTTTTTATTGTATAGTGTCACCATGACCCTATCTTAATTACTTTAATTTCTTGTAGGATTGCTGACATTACATATTCCATTGTCCTAACAAGTGTTGATACAGTAATATTATGTACATGAATAGTAATTGTATTCATGATGAAGTAGGATGAAAAACCACTGCAATCAAGTAGATGTGAAGTAGTATATAGTGCAGGACTACACAACCTAGTTCCACTTTTTAATTTTCATTTATTTTTTAATACAAGTGTTTACATTATTTCTTTTTTCCTTTAATTAATATCAGAAAACTGTATTGTTTTTGAAGGTCAAAAAAGGACCTGCTATGTGATTTCTACAAACTATATTAGTATTTAAAGAAAGTATTGAATTATGGAGTTTGAATTTACACATTTTTAGATTATGTGTGAGCGACCACTTTTATATAACAAAATTAGCAATATAGTTCTAAAATGAAATTAATGTTTAAAATCTCATCACAGCTATATTGAGTGAGTGGTCTCATCACATAATCATGGCAAGATCTTCATTCGATTACGGATAGCATTTTTTTAATTAATGGTTTTCATAGAAGCTTATAGTAAATTTTAGTGTTTAATGTATCTATCTCACTAATGACTGCCACTGCTTATGAGTTTACTAAATGTATACAAGAGACGTAGAATGGCTGGGTTGTTGTTTTTGTACTAGTTTTATTATTATTATTCGCTTGAGAGATTAACTATTTCAATTATTGTGGAATACCCTTAACGACCTTTACCAAAGTTAAAAAAACCAACAAAAAAACAAGTGGTTTAACAAACAATGAATTAAAAATTAAAAAGTAAATTTAAAATCCTCAACTCTTGCTCTGTAAATAATGCTTCATTACTACTTTATTACAGTGGGTTTTATTTGAATTTAATTATCAATAGTTTAATATACCAGCAAGACACCACACTCAAACCACTTTGGGAACATGCAGCCAAGGGAAACTAAGCATATTTTGTTGCTAATGGCATTCTTCTGGCAAGGGTTCTGCCATAGTGTGGCAAACAGAACAGGAAAAGGTGTGGTGACATAGCATGAATGTGTAGAGTGTAAAGAAAGAAGAGAGTAATGGAAATGTTCAGAGTGTAATGAGAAGTGTAATGAGTGTGAGATACATGTAGTGTCAGATTAGTGGATGGATAATGGATATGTTAGGGGAATTCAATTAGTGAAAGTTAGAGATGACAATTAAGTTTATTAATTAATGTAGCAGCAGTATCACCACATCTTACTTTCAAACACCTATTTAATACATCCATTGACTCTAACAATAGCATAATGTAAATTTGGAGTAAAATATCTGCATGCCAATAAGCATAGCATAATTTGAAAGAATAATACCCAATAAACCAATTTAAAACATACAACATACGTGATACATTCATATAAAAAGGCTAATAAAAACACACACAATGCACAATATTCATAAATGTATTGTGTAAACACACACGATGTGTATAAATCTAATATCAAACTCACTCACATGACGTGTATAAATCTAAAAGAAAATATACACACGATGTTTATATATCCCAAAGTAAACAGACACATGATATATATAATTCTAATAGCAAACATACACGTAATGTGTATAAATAAAATAGCAAACGCACATATCACTGTAGCACATGATTAATATGAGATTTCAAGCACCTGTTCAACTGAAAGACAATGGATCAATTAAAAGTCACGAGTAGTTCATTGATTTCATTGATGATTGCAGTAATCATTCATTAAATAATTAATTGAACCCACTGTAATACAGTATAAGTTGATTTCAAGACTTATTTTTTTAATCCATTTTTATATTATTTTGTGTTTAGTGTAATCGTAATTGTGTTATTAATGGTGAAATAAAACATTTTGGAAGGTCAGTATTATGACCTGCTTAATAATCAATTCTTCAGCTATAGTTAAGTGCAGACAACTTGTTTCAAAAAGCCGATCTCAAATTGGACTGCTCATATTTGTCACTATTCAGAGTGAATGAGAAGTTAAAGATTCAACAAAAAGATAATTTTGATTTTCACCAAAGTTCGAAATTCAGCTGATATTCCAAATGATACTGAGGTTTGAATCAATTCTGGCTCTAGCACAGTGCCAGTGGTATAATCGCCAAAACAGAATATTCTTTTGCATGCATAGTTGAGACCAACTATGGTACTTAATTGTGTTGCAATGAAATTCAAGCTAATGTAAAATCTTCAAGCTATTGAGTTGGAGATTGGCCCTGCCACAGAAGATATGATATTAGAGGAAACCTCAACTGAAAGAAATTATTCCTTCTCATCACCTGATATAGCAATACTCTATCTTCTTCATCTCTAAATCAGTGCGCAATGAATTATTGTATTTCACAGTAATTGAAATTAAAGTAATTAAGATAGGGTCATGGTGACACTATACAGTCAAAAAAATACTGTTATTCATCTATTTACTAGTGATGTGCTTGAGCACAAATGGCGAGCGAGCCTAAAGACTATACTATTGTTATATGAATGATTTTGACTTCTAACACTGAAGTTACTGAAAATAAGGTCCAGTTTTTAAATTTAGCATACAGGGCAAAGGGATTTCAGTGCCATAGTAACAACTCTAACTGCTTGGAAGGAAAAACAAAACAAAACAAAACAATACAAGTTATTTAAAAGTTTTCTTTGTGGTATTCTTTAGCTAAGTAGTGGTTGTAACACACAATGCTTTGACACAACTGGACATGCACCTACACAGACTTACCTTCGCAGTAGTCTAGTGGACAATGTATTTTCAAGTAAATACTGTTGCGCACGGCTTATAACCATGACAAAGAACGCATTGACTTACCACCGCCATTAACTCGAAGTCCCTGAAGTTTTTCTGTTTTAACTGCACCGCAAAAAATTCAAAACGGTGTAAACAATTTCCATGTCTAGGGTGATACGGGTACTGATCGATAAACCAGAGGATTCTGTTTAGTGCAATTTGGGACGGGGTCGACAACCGAACTAACATAAAAACGCGAGGGTCAAAGTACAAAATGACATACGTACGTCCAAACATATATACAAATAAATAAATAAACTAGTGGTGTGCTTGAGCACAAATGGCGAGCGAGCCTGATAGTTAGGTAACATAAAAGTATTGTTACTATGTTTTAGCTTAGTTCATGCAAACACTATAATAGCAGTTATATGACCTTTTATTTCAGCAAACAAGTACAAAATCACTCTCTTACCTGATTAATGATAACTGTTGTAGTATCAAACATCTGCCATTCTGATAATCTCAATCACCAGTATCTCTTGAACAAGCTCTCAGCTACGATAAAAAAATAAACCGGTGTTATTATTTGAAATTTTAGCCAACAAATATGGAATTACTACTTATACCATTCTTGAGTATTGATAACTTCTGTAGTATCAAATTGAAGTTACTTTGACCATCTGAATTACCTTGAATTCTTGACAACAAGCTCTCACCTACAAAAACAAAAGCAATCAATGTTAGCACACCAATACAAAATTATTTTCTTACCTCATTTTCTTGAGCAGTGGTAACTTTTGTAGTACCAAATTTGAGCCAATCTGACTATTTGAATTTACCAGTCACTGTTGACAAGCTCTTAGCTCAAAAAAGAAAGGCCAGAGTTAATTTTGCATATTTAGCTAACGAATATGGAATTACGTACTTACCTCAGCTTCCCTCGAGAAGTAGTAGCTTACTTAGCATTAATACTACGGCATTCTGACTACCAACAGCTCTTGACAACCAACAACCGGCACTCCGTATCCCCCCATAAAACGGCAGTCTGGAAAAGGGTCTTCAATGCCATAGTAACCGGTCGAATCAACTTTTTGTTTCTTGGAAAGCAAGCATTTTCGCAGGAATTTTCTCACACTTTGGAGCTTAAGTATAAAGTAAGGCTTGCTTAATCCTGTAGTTTCAGAATAAACTGGGGTCAAGCCTAAAAAGCCGTGTTTTTTTGGAGAAAAACGTTCCCCGCGCGCGCGTTTAAGGGGCATACGTACCATCCC
>WLWD01003306.1_pt1 | contig 38103 bp, 35 predicted proteins | sample 6712731 | NCBI WGS metagenome assembly WLWD01 (sample SAMN12718690, study PRJNA576275) | sponge metagenome | isolation source: marine sponge | host: Mycale hentscheli | place: New Zealand: South Island, Marlborough, Capsize Point | collected 2014-11-01 | reverse complement strand
AGGACTACAGCCAAGTATTATTAAATCTGTGAAATATCAGATATAGACCAACTTGTGCTTGAACAACACATACACATAACCAATGGCATACAGCTTTATAACATCTCCTTAATGAAAATGCACACAAACACACACACTCCCAAATTCAACAACAACAGAAAATGGAAGAACTGCTCCTGGACATACGAAGTGACAGACTGTTTCACTTCATCTCTAATTATATTCATAACTGCCTACTCATCCGAAGGTATCAGCACACTCATTCCCTATACTACTATACTACTACTATTACTACTACTACTACTACTACTACTACTACTACTACTACTACTACAATAAATTTCAATAATAGTGGGACTTAAAAACAACAGCTTGTAGAGACTTACTTGAACACGCAATCATCTGGTTGTTACTTGAAAAATGGCAACGAGGGCTATATGACAGCTCTCAGTAGCAGTTTGAGGTCTCCGGCTGAATGTGCACTGCTAGTGACTTCTAGGGCATTGCGGTGTGAAGAGTGTGACAGGTTTCCCAAGCACTTGGCCACCATCCAGACATTAACTAGGCAACAGGCCAATCATGTAACGCTATCTACCCTCACCATCCACAGACCATAGCTCACAATAGTAGAGTTATTTAAAGCACCATAGTACCAGAAAAACCATCAGTAACCTCCCTAATACATATACCCTTCCACTGCAATAGTCAATTCATACAATGGTCAAAGCATAAATAAATGCCTGAGCTCACACCAAATATGTAACACAACTTTCACTTGTGTGCAGGCACACATACTTACACCTCACAAGAAACAATTGAAATAAATAAAAATAAATGATACATTGACCAATTCATTTACAACTCATAAACATGCATTAGTACGCTTGTGTAATTCCAACAGAACACCACAGATACCAACAGCCACAGAACACCACAGATACCAACAGCCACAGAACACCACAGATGCCAACAGCCACAGAACACCACAGATGCCAACAGCCACAGATGCCAACAGCCACAGAACACCACAGATGCCAACAGCCACAGAACACCACAGATACCAACAGCCACAGAACACCACAGATGCCAACAGCCACAGAACACCACAGATTCCAACAGCCACAGAACACCACAGATGCCAACAGCCACAGAACACCACAGATGCCAACAGCCACAGAAAGGAACTCAAGACAATGCACACACATCACATCTGAAGTACTGCAAATTACTCTTTCTTGATTTAACTTCAACACTACAAAACAACAACAATATGAACTGTAGTTGCAGTTTTTATTTAAGATACATTTTTCTGATTGTGCAGAACAGGTCGTTGACCAGACCTCCCCGCAAGGTAAAGGGTCGGTGAAGGGGGGGTGGGGTGTCCTGCTAAATTGAACGAAATCCTGCTAAATTTTGTATCATGTCCTGCGAAACTTGACTTTCAGGTTGGCAAGTCTGCCCCCCCCCCCCCTTCTCTTCCCTGCAAAAAACTTCATGCAAGCTAGCTGCAGATGTTGACCTATCATACCACCAATGACCACAATGGCCATCCACAATCATTGAATCCAGCCACTGCTGCAACTCCCAAAACCACCAGCAAGTTGTCAATGTGTCTGGCACACATGTGCATGAACAAGAATTCCAGCACTACTTACAAGCATTAGAATTAGGGAACTCCTCTCTCTCTAGCTCACGCAGACGGCGATTGGCCATTAGAATCCCGTGCGGTCGTGAAACACGACCACTCACTGTACTATTCTCCGACGTGCACAATGAATGATTTTGTTGAGGGGCGGGGCAGCTCGTGTAAAACCTTGCCGTCCCCTACCTATTGAGCTATTCAGTAGTATATATGTTGTAATCTCTATTACAATAATACTTTGAGTTCATATACAATCAATTAACTTCTTGTTACAGTTGTGTGAAACAAATTCTGATGATTACATAAATACATTGTCACAGACTGCACAAATGTTGTCTGTCTCATCTAGGCAATAAACGTGACTCCATACACTACAGTCTTCGTTGCTGCATTGAATCCATTCATAAGTTGAATATCATCTTTGTACATCCCAAAACATACAGAACAAACATCTTCATCAGACTCCCTATTGGTCTCCAACATTCTCTTTCTTTTAGGATATGTCTTCCCAGCTTCCTATTCACAGATGACGACGGCACCACAAACGCAACAGGATTGTTGTTCCCCTTTGTCTTTTTCTGCTTTTTCTGCTTTTTCTGCTTTTCAGCTTTTTTCTTTGCTATTGCTTCTTTCTTGGCTTCCCTTTCAGCCAACTTTCTTTTCTTTTCTTCTTCTCGAGTCACCCTTTTTTCCTCACGTTCTCTCTCTCGTCTAGCCTTTTCTTCTTCCTCGTCTTTTTTCTTCTGTTCTTTTTCCCGCAAAAGCCGACGGGACTCTGCACTGGTTAAGACACGAGCACACTTGTTGGATGATTTTAATCTTGTTTTCCTGATAGGAGTTGGGTATACAAGGAATTCAGTAACCGGTGAAGTCTGAGGAGTATTAGAGGCCGACACAACTACAGGCGGAGACTGAGGAGTATTAGAAGCAGATGCAGCATGGCAAGATTCACAAGAACTTTGACTTGAAACTGAAAGGTGACTAATCAAACATTCCTGTGAAGGCAGTTGGTCAGTTGTGCCACTAGCACTGGGAGTCGGAGTTTTCAGGATGCCATCTAAAAAACAACAACATTTTCTCTTTAAAAAACTAATCAACAAAGCCAGTACCTCAAACATAATAACCATGAGCACACCAGGCTCTAGATGTGGGAGGGGGAGAAGAGTAGTCTGGCATAGCCAGACCCGCTACGCGGGGAAAGGGTCTGGGGACATGCCTATACCAAATTTGTTCTGATGCACATATGATGCAGCGGTCAATTACCGGTTGGGAATAATCGTGAGTGTTCAAACTCTACCGCAAATTGAATTCCTACGCATTTACAATTTGGTATAGGCATGTCCCCAGACCCTTTCCCCGTGTAACGGTTGGGTAAAGGGTCTGGCTATGCCAGACTAGGAGAAGCGTCAAGTGGGTAGTATACAGTGTTGCTATAAAGGAATTCTGGCACTTGGTCACTTGTTGGACCAATCCATAATATTGTAACTCAAATTTCATTGGACTTAATAACAACAACAACAACACCACTGATAATTGCTTTAATAGTATCACAAAGGGATTTCAATTCTAAACAAAGCACTGCAAACTGTACCAACATATTTTAGATTTGCATCGAAGAATCCTTAACAGTAACTAACCATACAAATCGTTATACACTTACGGGGAGCTTGAGGGGATCTTAGAGAAGACTCTGCAAGCATGATCCGACTGGAACGACTTGGAGTGACAGCACTTGTTACGCTTACCATGTCACCTAAGTGTAAAATACCTTCATTAAAACAACAAATTACTCAGTAGCTCGCAATATATCCAGTGGTAGATTCATAGGGGTTAGTTGCAGTAAACCCCCCTTTGAATGCAGCAATTAAGATTTAAGGGGGATCCCCCTAGTACTCATTGCTCCTCCTACAAACTCAAAAACACTATTTCGCCCCTCCTAGCTTCGTTTTCTAAGTGCAGCCCTAGTCATGATATATGTTCCCAATATCTTCTAAACAGGAACTTCTGGAGCATTATAGATTAAGAAAACACATACGAGCAACAAGTAACTAGCTACAATTACAAATAAAAAACAAAGTCATGCGACTCTAATACACAGGTTACCAAATTTCATTTTAAAATTCAAAATCTGCCACTAATGACATGTAAGTGCATGTGTGTACTTTCTGTGTGCATTTATGGATGCACATTTGTGTGTGTGTACACATGCATGCACATCTCTCCACGATTCAAAGTTTGGAGCAATAAATAAACAATACAAATAGCTATACTTACGAGATCCAGCATCTGACACATATGGTACAGACGGAGGTTGAGGGGATCTTGGAGAAGACTCTGCAAGCATGCTCCTACTGGAACGACTTGGAGTGACAGCACTTGTTATGCTTACCACGTCACCTAAGTGTGAAACACCTTCTTAATTACAATATTAAAATGACTAATACTCAGTATCTTCAAATAGATCAACACTTGAGCATTTGTGTGCATATGTATCATCAACAAGGTTTGACAAAAAATACAAGAATTCGCTATACTTACGAGATCCAGTGTCTGACTCATATGATACAGACTGAGCTTCAGGGATACACAGAGACTTGCTGCTCAAGGAAGACTTGCTAGTTGGGTTATAACAATGTGAATTTTCCAAAATGGATGGACTCATTGACTGTTGTGGAGACACATAGGAGAATAAAGCTGCAAGTGAAGGAGCAGGAGCACAATCAGGATGATAGAGCTGAAGCCATGCGACATACTCACTATCTTCAAACACATTGAAACCATTTTCCAGCCGGGTTTGAAATAATTTGATACTTTCCGGTGCAAAAACTGGGACTGATTCTATGTCACCATTAGCATGGTGATTAGTTTGTGAACTCTCCTTCTCAGCATCACCAGAAAAACCAGTAGGAATTCCATCCTCATCGAGAACTTCATCCTCATCATCTGTCTCTTTCTCTGCAGTTACAATATCATCAGAAGTTCCATCAGGAATTTCATCCTCACCATCTGAATGAAATACTTCAGATGTTGGCAATTTTTGAGAAGTGCATCACGACTAAACAGATAGATTCCAGTGTTGCGAGAGCCCATGGTAATGTTGCTAATAGACATTCCTTTTGACCAGGCACCAGAAAATAATTGTGAAAATTGAAACTTTGACACTACTCTACCTGGATTTTTGAACATGTATTTTCGACAGGCTTCTGACCAATAGGCTTTAAGCGGCCCAAAACAACTGGTGTCCAATGGCTGGCTATCAGCTGTAGTGTGAGGCGGTAGGCAGAATATCACAACATCATTATCTTTGGCACTTTGAATGAGATCTAATGTATAGTGCGAAGAATGACCGTCAAGCATTAGCAATAATGGGCGACTAGTAACCGCATGTTGCAAAAAATGATTAGAAAACCAAGTAGCAAACAATTCCGGATCAATCCATCCCGAATCCGACATTCCGTAGAGAGTTCCAGGGACTTCACCCTTACTTAACTCATGGTTGAACCTATTACCCGAGAAAACTACCATAGGGGGAATTGCTTGACCAGCTGCATTACAGCAACCTCGAATTGTTATCTGTGTTTTATTACCAGAGCTAATCTGCCGAACCTTCCTTGTTCCTTTGGCTGACACTATACGGGGTGGCTTGTGTTCCAAGGGCAAACCCGATTCGTCACAGTTGTATATTTGGGATGGTTTGTCCTTCAAATTATATTTATCCAGAGTCTCCTGAAGTAAGTCAAAGTAATTTTTAAAGACCTCACGACTTGTCATTTTTTCCCGGGCCATAGAAAATGAATCTCCTCTGCGTAAACTAATTTCAGGCCATCGCTCACGAAAACGACACCACCAACCTTCAGAGATATGGTGATCTCCAAGCAGCCTTCCTTTTTTCTTCATAACAGCCTCAACAATCCTCAAAACTTCAGCTCTAGTTTTGCAATAGCCCATCTTGGAGCAGTTCACAAGAAAGTCAACCAGCTCTTTTTCCTCCTCTCTAGTGAGGTAAGATTTAGGGCCCATTTTGGTGCCGTGTATAACTCTTCCCGATAACCTATCCTTTAACGTCGTACGAGGGACCCCATGTACTATGGCAGCCATGTTGATTCCCATTGAACCGTCCTTCACTGCCGCCATAGCCTGCAACATCGAGTGGTTAGACCAAGACAATCTCTTCTTCATTCTTCCCTTAGGCCATCGCTGGGTGTGGTCATCGCAGATATTAATTCATTAGGTAGAGATCGCCGCAAAGGTGATATATAATTTGGTAGAGGTCGACACCAAGTGCGGAATATAATGGTAGAGGTTGAGTGTTTTCAAATGTGTGTCCATGTAGTGTTGACAGAATTCAATCCACAATTCGATTACACCAACAAAACAATAATACAAATACTACAACAATAACAATATACTTACTGGAGCTGTTGCTGTATTTAATCTGCCACATCATTACATTCTCCTGTTTGGAACAGTATAGTAACAAACTCCTTGAGAGCTGAGGGTCTAGATGATAAGACTGTACGGACATTGCCCAAAAGAATCCTTGCTTTGTGCTTGTCATTTAAGCCACTGGGGACAAGTTGGTCATAGGTATCTTCAGTTATGAGTCCAATACTGTAGCAGTGATCAGCTACTGTCATAACACAAGGCTTCACTGAGAGGACCAAGTCAGGATACACACTCAGAAATATCGTCAAGTAATTCTCACCTAATAAAAGCAAAAGATTAGTCACTACCAACAGTGGAAAATAGAAATCAATACTTGAGTTACTTGTGGAAATTTCCTGCCCTGAGGATTTCTTCTCACATTTCTGAAACCAGAAATAGCTGGTAGTAACTATGACATGGAAATACTATAGTATTTCTACACACCTGTCCATACGCGTGGCTCCTCCCCCTACTGTGTGGCTCCTCCCCCAACTGTGTGGCTCCCTCCCTCAACTGTGTGGCTCCTCCCCCTACTGTGTGGCTCCACCCCCAACTGTGTAACTCCTCCCTCAACTGTGTAACTCCTCCCCCTATTGTGTGGCTCCTCCCCCTACTGTGTGGCTCCTCCCCCTACTGTGTGGCTCCTCCCCCAACTGTGTGACTCCCTCCCTCAACTGTGTGGCTCCTCCCCCTATTGTGTGACTCCTCCTCCTACTGTGTGGCTCCTCCCCCAACTGTGTGGCTCCTCCCCCTACTGTGTAACTCCTCCCCCTACTGTGTGGCTCCACCCACAACTGTATGGCTCCTCCCCCTACTGTGTGGCTCCTCTGACTCACTTCCTTTTCTTGGACTGCAGTTTTATCTTCAGAGCTTCTGTATCAGTTGTTCTGGTTCACTCTCGTGCAATGATCTCATTCCTTTCTGGAAATACTCTACAAACACACAAACATCACTACACTCTACCTGACTCTGAACTGTCAATAAACTCTCTGCATGTCTACTTTATTTCAACTGTGTATTATAATCATCTCCTGATAGCACGTGCTTGTATACACAGGAATATATAGTCGCCCAATACATAGGTGTTTGGTAAGGGGTCAACATTAGTTCAGTCCTAACCTACACCAGCTCATTAGTAATCCCAAAGTAATAACAGGGACATACTCATACAGCACAGTAAACCAACCACATCATATTAATGCAACCAAAATTGACCACAACTCTCTGCTTGTCTACTATCACACACACACACACACATACACACACTCTCCTCCTACACACTGAAATATCATCACACACATACACACACTCTCCTCCTACACACTGAAATATCATCACACACATACACACTCTCCTCCTACACACTGAAATATCATCACACACATACACACTCTCCTCCTACACACTGAATATCATTCAAACATTACACTCTCCTCCTTACACTGAAATATCATCCACACCACACATACCAAACTCTCCTCCTACACACTGAAATATCATACCACACATACACACTCATCCTCCTACACACTGAAATATCATCACACACATACACAATCTCCTCCTACACATGAAATATCATCACCACACATACCACACTCTCCTCCTACACACTGAATATCATCACAACATACACACTCTGCCTTCCTACACACTGAAAATCACACACACATACAATCTCCTACTACACACTGACAATATCATCACACACATACACTCTCCTCCTACACATTGAAATATCATCACACACATACACACACTGAAATATCATCACACACATACACTCTCCTCCTACACATTGAAATAGCATCACACACATACATGCTCTCCTCCTACACACTGAAATATCATCACACACATACACACACTCCTCCTACACACTGAAATATCATCACACACATACACACTCTCCTCCTACACACTGAAATATCATCACACACATACACTCTCCTCCTACACATTGAAATATCATCACACACATACACACACTCTTCCTACACACAGAAATATCATCACACACATACACACACTGAAATATCATCACACACAACATACATACTCTCCTCCTACACACTGAAATATCATCACACACATACACACTCTCCTCCTACACACTGAAATATCATCACACACATACACACTCTCCTCCTACACATTGAAATATCATCACACACATACACACACTGAAATATCATCACACACATACACTCTCCTCCTACACATTGAAATATCATCACACACATACACACACTCTTCCTACACACTGAAATATCATCACACACATACACACACACACAAACAATGAACCAAAAAATACAGAGTGGGCATTAAATCCACTACATGTGTAGCAGACCCTATAATGATATTCATAGCACACGCAGTCCCATGGGACAACTAAAGTAACCTGATAACACCTTCTATGCCCTCCATTCCACCCCATATATACACACACACATACACACGCCCCTCCCAAACACACGCCCCTCCCAAACACACACACACACACACACCACATGTAATATGCAAATTTTCTTAGTGGGTCACACACATCTCTGGGGGTGACCTGCAAAAAAGTATACTCTCCCATCCCAGTTAACCCACACACAACATCTCCTGCCCCCCCCCAACTGAAAATCCTGTATGAAACCCTGCTCTTAGTGGGTCACACACATCTGACAGTCACTATGAGAAAAGGCCTTGAATTTGCATCCCAGCAAATGGCAGGTCCCCAATCACAGTTGGGTGGATTAGTGGGGCTGATGGGACGCTGATGGGAAAGAAAACCAGAAAGAAGGGAAAGAAAACCAGAAAGAAGGGAAAGAAAACCAAAAAAAATTCCCAGAGTGGGGATTGAACTCGGGACCTCAGGCCGTGAGCCAAAAAATCAAATACTACACCAATACACACACTAATTAAAAAAAAATTGCAAATTCTCTTGCTGCAGCTAGGCGGTCACGCGCACCCCAGGATGCCTGTGCACTAAGCAGGCACTGTGAGCCATGCAAGCAAAGCTCCTGGAGCCGGGCTAGGAACTCGCAGGAGAACAGGCCTTTCCTCACAGCAAGTGGTGTGGGCACCCGAAGTCCCACCTGGACCATTGCTGTTCATGAGAAAAGGCCTTGAATTTGCACCCCAGCAAATGCCAGGTACCCAATCACAGCTGGGTGGACTGGTGGGGCTGGTAGGAGGCAGATGGAAAATCAGATGGAAAAAATGCCAGAATTGGGCTTGAACTAAGGGACCTCAGGCCCTGAGCCCAAGACACAACCACTACACCACACAGCCACACCAATACACACACACACACACACACACACACACACTAAAATACAATTTTTCACACCCATACATATATGCATGCACACACAAATAAACACACACACAATGGTGGTGTTTCCCCAAGAAAATGCAAGTAAAGAGGTATTTTGATAATAACCCTAACCACACCCATTAGAATAATACATCATTTGTTCATAGATATGCTGTAAATGTGCATATTATGCCAGCTGTGTAATACCAGGCCAACCAGAAACACTATTAGACTAAGGGGCAGGCTGTGGCTCTTCATCAGTACAGCTGCTTTTTTTCTTTTTCTTTTTTTTTCTTCTAAGGCCACAGAAGTAGCCAGGGGGAGTACACACTAACCAACTTTACTAATAAATACCCTAATACCAACCCAAACACACACACACACACTTTCTACATAATCATATATTCACACACATACATACACTCTTCTACACACTAAAATGACACACACTTCCAACACACAGGAATAGTATTTACACACATGCACACACGTACATACAACTACACTCTGTGCCCCTGTCATCCCATTCACTAATTACCTTTGCATTCCAGTATCTTCAGCTCCTGTGGAGAGACTCTTCAGTGTTGCTGGAATATCGGCCACACGTGAAGGATGCTGTATAAGTCATAAGTTACTGGAAGAACTCATCTCTATCAAATATAACCAGTTCATATTAAAACAAGTACTTTTACAATGAACAACACCTTACCAACATATAACCACTGTTGTAGTAATTGTGTCATTATACCAATCAATAATTTATACACAATCTCAACTCCTAAGATTGGAATTTAATTATTACCCACACACAAACACACATACACACACTCCTATACAAAGTGGAATAGAAGTACAATAGAACTTCAGTTATAATACATTTCCTATGGTGGTCAGTTATTTCAGTATCTGAACACCTCTCAGTCCCAATGTGTTCAGATACCTGAAGTCTTACTGTATCCTTTATACACACAACACACTCTCCTACACTGAAGTAGTGTTTGGTGAGTGAGACACTATACAGTGGTGGGTGTCAAACTGAGAATCTGGGATATTTGTTTATATGTGTGTGTGTGAACGTACGCATGCCATTTGTACTTTGACCCTCATATATTTTTGTGTTCGCTCGGTGTTCGACCCCGTCCCAAATTTCACTAAACAGAATTCTCTGGTATATTGATCATTACCAGTATCACCTTAGAAATTGAATTGTTAACCGTTTTGAATCCTTTTGCGAGTGTAGTAAAAATCTTACCTGAGTTCCATTCCTATTCGAGTTAGTGAACAGTATTTACTTGAAATTCATTGTCCATTAGACTAACCACGAAGGTAAGTTTTGTGTAGGTCTGTCCTGTTGTGTGAAGGTATTGTGCATTACAACTACTACTTAGCTAAAGAATATCACAAAGAAAATGTTTAAAAATGTGACTTGTTTTTTTGTTGCTTTTTAAAACAGTTGCAGCGAGTGGTTACTATGGCACTGAATCCACTTTAACACATATGCGAAATTTAAAAACTCGACTTTTTTTAGTAGCTGAGTGTTAGAAGTTAAAATCAATCGTTTAACAAGTGTAGTTTTAGGCTCGCTCACCATTTGTGGCAGTGCCTAGGAGGGACCAATTACGTAAAATCAAAAATGTACAGTAGAGCCCAAACATCGACAAAAAAAAATTTTTTTTTGGTTTTCTTTTTATTGGCCCACAGGTATCTCCTACCCTTTAGCTACACTGACACCAAATTTGAGTGGCTGAAACCATTGTTAAAGGTCCGAGCGCCCCGTTTAAACACAGTCACCTTTTACTCTCTATTTTGACTTTCTGTGCGTGCACGGAAATCCAACCCCTCGGATAATCGAGGGTCAATATTCTTATAAGTTTTTGTTATAGCATTGCAGCAACAGAATAGAAATAATAAACGTGAATAATCAAGCTATATAAGTTGATGTTGCTATTTATGGAGTCTTGTAGTTGAGTCTGCAGACCTGGAGACTCCTGGGACTATTTTTGTGAAGACACTAGAATAATCAGCAAGTCTCTGACTGGACAAAGGTTTCAGTGATGATGAGGACTTCTGTCATACTGCAACAAGAGAAGGCAACACATTTTGAAAGTCCATCATTTTTGTTCATTGATAAAGAGATTCCTATTGTTCATTTTTAGTAGCTTGAGTGTTAGGCTCGCTCACCATTTGTGCTCAAGCACATCACTAGTTATACCAACACACACACTTCTATAAATACACACGTACACAATAGCTCTCTTACTCTTTGAAATATATAAACAAATAAACAAACAAACAAAAAATATGTTTTGCTAAAGCATTTCTAAATTGCTAAATTTAGCACACCAAGTGCCACAAGGCAAGCGTCATCACATTCAGGGCGATAAGGAAACGTAGGTTTTTAAAAGGACAGAGACACTGAGAAGCAAGAGAGATAGAGTAAAGGAAGAGAAGGGAAACCATGAGCTGACAAGAAGAGTAAGAAATCTGAGATGACTCAGGAAAAGAGAGAACAGGAGAGGGAAACCATGGATAAAAGTACTTTATGCTACTGCATTCCTAACTTACAAAAGTTAGTGCATCAAGTGCCACTGTGTGGGAGGTACTTGCTAGTTTATAATATCATTACTACTAGTAGAAGTTACTAGTATCAACAGTACATTTTATTTTCAGCCTTCTTTACATTGCAATTGGTTAGCTTAAACTCACAACTGGAGAGCATTTCTATCTTGCAGGACAGTTGGAGGGATAGACTTCTTCAAACTGCTTTAGCACGGATGCAGCCAAAACCTTGAAGTTTTTTCCTTCTCTCCCGAGCACCTCCACACACAAGGTGATATTAGTGAAGAAAAGAAGCGTGTTACTGCTGATGCAGCGATTAGGACAAGGGTCTCGCGCTTACTTGGTCAAATTCCGTGGTTTGGGTGTGGTCCAGTCCGGATGTTTATTAAAGTTAGGAATCTTTTCTGCAGTAACACCCCCCACTTGAAGACGGTGGTGAAAGATTATGCATGGCGGAAGGTCTGCCTCAAGTTCGTAAGGAGGTGAGCGCCCGTAGTTACTTTCTATTAGTTTTCTAGAAGTATTGGCTAGTTACCAAATTATCTTTGTTTATTAAAACCAGTTTTATCTACCAGATCAGTTTGTGTTTATTGTCTGATTGCAAGATTCAGTGTTTGCTTATTATTTATCTAATTCAATATTAGTTCCAGTGTCTATTCTAATTACTCCAGTGTTTGTTTATTAGATCCAGTATTTATCTAGTTGCTAATTTCATTATTAGATCCAATGTCTATTTATCTAATTACTAGATCCAGTGTTTGTATATCTAATCAGGGATATAGATAACTTTTACAAAGTGGGAGGAGCTATGTTAGATATAAGTACAAATAAGAATAATTCTGATAAATATGTGTATTCCACCAGGGACTTCGGAACTGTTGTGACTAGTGAAGTCGCACTACTATTTTAACAAACAGGGCGTGTCTCTTAGCTTGTCTAATATTTTCTTATCTTGTAGTCGTTATTGAAATCGAGCAGTAGAAAGTTAGCATTCGAAATGGCTTCCATGGGAATTAAAATGGCCAATATCCAGCATTGTAGCCTACGTCAGCAAACTACTAACAATCTTTTGTAAAGATAAACGTTGTTCAGAGTTCCTCCTAGCATTGCTGTTTGCAAAGTGGCCATTTGTGCACTTCCAGGAGTTTTTTGCCGCACATACTTCAAACAACAAAGCTAAGACTGCCACAAAAGCAGTTTTTTAATTTTTTAATTTTTCAATAATTCAATCATTCTCAGCTGAAATAATTATAATAATAGCAAATTTTCTCATTCTAACAGCCAATATTGTTCGTTCAAACTTAACCCTGTAAGGAAGCTGTACACATACAGATGACACCTGACAACAACAAGTTTAACAGAGACATAGGTTTAGAGCTTCCAGGATGCTGGCTGTCCATGCTGCATGCAAATCACCCTCCAGGATATAATAAACAGTAAGCGTACCCTCCAGAAATCTTGCTGTTTACATTGTGTTATTATATCACCACGGAGAGTTTGACCTCAGTTGACCCCTGAAGAGGAGTTCAGCAAGAAGTTGAAACATCGGATTAAGTTTTAATTAACAATATTGGCTGTTAGAATGTGATATTTTGCTATTTTTAATTTTTGTTTTGTTTGCTTATATGTCCAAATAGCTAAGTTTATTGGCTATTCTATTGAGGCATCAATATAGCTTGAGCAATGATAATAGTACATGTAAACGATGTCTTCTATTTCTACCTTTTTTATCAATCAGTCCACTTGTGTTTTTGTACTATTCATTAGCTCTAATTGGAACACACACACACACCATCTGTTCTTTTTGTAAACATTGAGAAACATACAGCCTTGCTTGATGTATTCTTTTGTGCAGCCATGATTTTATTACTTGTAGATTACTATTTTGTTACTTGTATTGTAAGAGTGAGCTTGCCACCAACCTTGATAGTATCAGAGTAGAACTCTTTCCCAACTGCATCCAAGTGTAGGTAAGGGACAACAGACTTCAATCAGTAAACTCTAGACAAGTTCAAAATAAGTCAACTAAACCACAAGTGATTTTATTTTTTTTGTTTTGAAATTAAGCCACTTGTGCAAGCATTGCTAGCACCTTACAATGATTTTCTGGTTTTGTGCCACAGCATGGGAATGTGATTTAAATCCAAACCAATGTGAGGGCAAAAACTATATTTCAACAAATCCAATTAAAAAAAAATAGTAGAGCAAGAATTGTTGTGGTTTATTCAATAGTGGACATGTTTTGTGCATGTTTTACACCTCTCTTTATTTTCCAGTCTCTGGTGCCTTTTATGAGCATGCTCAGACATGACTTTCCCTCTCCTTTTTCCAGCTAGCTGCTGGTGCCTTTTATGAGCATGCTCAGGCTTGTCTTTTACCTCTCTTTATTCCAGCTGCTGGTTCCTTTTAGGAGCATGCTCAGACATGACTTTCCCTCTTTTTTCCTGATGCTGGTGCATTTTATGAGCATGCTCACATGACTATCCCTCTCTTTATTTGCTGGTGCAGTTTTAATGAGAGGACTCATACATTGCTTTCTCCAGTTTTTTTCTATAGTTTGTAATTGTCTATTTTACTTTTGCTATTTGAAGTCTAGTTTGTTCCAGAAATACAGTAAGTAGTGTGTTTATATTGCTGTGCTTGTTATTTACAGTTTCTTTCTTACAATGTGTATAAAAGTTGTATGCTTGTGCATTTTACTGTGTTGTATGTTTGTGTTTATACGTGTTGGCAATGTATATTTATGTGTAGGCCATTTTTATTTAGCATAGTGACTATCCTGAACAAATTCCAAACAGTCATAGAAGGAGAGTAAACAGCTTTTTCTTCACCATTTTGTTACTGTTTTGACTTAATTTCAGTACAGCTTACATAAAACGCTAATAAAATATGTCAAGCTTTTCTGTCAATTTACTTCTAAAAGCTAGAAACTCTTCCACAGCTATATCAGCAAGCTAAAGCCTTATACTCCCAATTCAGTGCTATGGTGTATGCACAAACTAGTTTGTACAAAAAAAACTTGCTTTAGTCGACTAAACAGACAAACTGAATTTCTGACGGACACACCACTCTAGCCAGGTCCCCACTTGGTAGGCTCTCTGCCAGCTACAGTTGTTCCTCTAGTTGTAAAAATATCTAAGCCAGCCATGGTCCTAACATCTAAGAAACATCAGTAGCTTAGGACAGCAGCACTACAATTTCAGTAGAAAACAACTTAGAACCCATTTCGTAGTCTAAAAGCAAAAATGTCTTGAGTCTGTAAACATAATTCATAAACAATTTTTATATTCCAAGAAGTGAGGCATAAGATAAACAGCAAAAATTGAAATGATAACATACTCTCTGACAATGAGATAATATACTCTCTGACGATGTGATAACATAATCTCTGACGATGTGATAACATACTCTCTGACAATGAGATAACATAGTCTCTGACGATGTGATAACATACTCTCTGACGATGATATAACATACTCACTGACAATGAGATAACGTAGTCTCTGATGATGTGATAACAAACTCTCTGACGATGTGGTAACATAATCTCTGACGATGTGATAACATACTCTCTGACGATGTGATAACATACTCTCTGACGATGTGATAACATACTCTCTGACGATGTGGTAACATACTCTCTGACGATGTGATAACATACTCTCTGACGATGTGGTAACATAATCTCTGACAATGTGATAACATACTCTCTGACGATGTAACAGAAATCTCTGACGATGTGATAACATACTCTCTGACGATGTGGTAACATAATCTCTGACGATGTGGTAACACAATCTCTGATGACATGGTAACATACTCTCTGACGATGTGATAACATACTCTCTGACGATGTGATGACATAGTCTACTACCAATCTTTGTACTGTTTTCTCCTCTTTTTTATTTTTTCACTCTACAGCCGTTCTACTAAATTGAATTCAATACTTTTTCTAGTGCCTACTGTACATTATTTTAACATAGGAAAAAGACATTTTCTTCTCTTGTGTTTTTGTAAGATCATGTGTTATTGGTCGTTTGTGTGCACATATTTCTGCATTTTACATCTTGTATGTTTATGTGCTTGTTTTCCATTTTAGTAACTTTTAGTTATTTGAAGTAGTTTTCAGTAATATTGCTAACTATTTTATTTTTAATATCACATGATTATGTATCTAAGCATTGTGTAAGAAAGTGTATGTTTGTGTGTTTGTATGTCACAGAGTTAGTATTGTTAGTAAGCGTGTCCGTTTCGCTATATGTGTTTATTTAGTTTAACAAAAAGGGTTTAATAGCATATGCAGTGCTAAAATAAAAATCAATATGTTTGTGTGTTAATAATATATATTTTGTTTATCTGATATGAAGTTTGTTTGTGTGTTTGCATGTTTAAGTCTCATGTAAAAAGCAATTAATGCTTTTTGTTTCTTTGTTTGCTTGTCATTTAAACATGTATTTTTATTTATTTGTATTTAGAAAGATCTCCTTCATCCTCAAGCCTCACTTCACTGGGAGCACTGCCATACCTGGAGTGAGGATGTCGAGCCTAGACAATGTGCAGTACTACAGAATACAATAATAATACTGGAAGGTTATCGCACACTTCACATCTCTACTGACCTTCACTCATGGACTACTACTGATGCACCATATGATGGCTCGTCCCTAACTACCTACCAGTCTAAGTTTGTATTGGTTGGTGGACAGCATCCCTCCACTGGCAAACCCACTAACACTCTGTTGACTAGTACTACTGGTCTAGACTGGCAGCCATCGCTACGTGCCATGCCTACTCCTCGCTACTGGACATCATCAGTTAGTGGAGGATCACCAGAGGTCCTGGTCGTGGCTGGTGGGTGTGGCTCACATCACGAGTGGTTGGATGTTGTGGAAGTTCTACTCAACGACCATTGGACGACTGCAGACTCACTTCCTTCTTCATGCAGTGACATGCGATCAACATTCCATGAAGGCAACTTCTTCTTCACAGGAGGACATCTCCAGAGAGAGATTCTCTTTGTATGCACTTTAGAGTCTCTGATAGCATCTGCTAGTAATGGCAGGACAACTCCACTAACAATATGGAGGACAGTAACCACATCTACTGACACCTTCGCTATAGCCTCTTCCTTATCGAATCTAATCAGCATGGATGAATATTATAAGGTTAGAATTTATTCCAACAAGACAGAGAAGTGGATTGAAACTACTAGTGAGGGAGATGGACCAGGTCAGAAGAAGTATTATGGATACATAGCTACTGCAGTCTTGTCTACTGGACAGTTACTGGTTGCTGTTAGAGATGGAATGTATAAAGTAACTCTGCCAGGTTAGTGTATGCAAATAGCAGCTTCTCTCTAGAAGAAAGTATGATATGTAATTATTAGCTGAGAATGTCTGAGCTAAATTGCAGCTGGTGCACTGGCAGCTGCTTCTACTGGCTTAGCTCCAGGCTATAAAACCAGCTGCCCACACTCCTAGTGCTGGAGCCAGCTGAGGTAGAGTAAAACCAGTGTGACTTTAACTACTGTAAACTCATAGCTAGCTTTAGGAGCAACAATCAAGTGCTACTTCATTAGCTAGAAGTCACTACAGAAAACACAAACTCACAGGATTGTGAGCTATTACCAGTGTGAATAATAAAAGTTGTGCACAGAGTCATTAGTGCACATGCATTGGAGGAGTTATATAGTTTAAAGAAAGACATTTTCTTTGGAAACCACTTAATTTAAGCAAGTATGTTCAGCTGAGGATAGAAACCCCAGTGTCTGTATCAAGTTTTGTGTTTATTGAAGTAGTTGTATTTACTATCAGTTCCAAAAAATGAATTTATTATTTACTTTATGTGATAGATGACTACAAGTATGAAGAAGCATACAAACACTTCATTGTTTCCAAGGAGGTTCTGGAGCTTCTGTCTTTAAAGCTTATGTTTCTTGGTCCACCACGACAAGGCAAGAGTACAACTCGCCGTCGCCTTACAAAAGAGATCATAGATCTTATGTCAGCAAAAGAAGAGGAACAGATTCATGGCAGCACAGGCACAGTGGAGTGCTGCTCCAATATGCTAGTCCAAGGCACATCCGATACAACTGCAGCAGAAAAGAAAACAGACTGGACCATTGTGCAGAATCTGACTGAGGAAGCATCTCTACTCCTTCATAGTCTCAAAAGAAGTCTGGAGACTAAATTCACTTCCGAGACTGCAGCTCATTCCCGTGGAGATAGTGCAACGATGGCAGAGGTCAGTCAGGCTAGCAGTACAGAGCAGTCTCGCCCTGTGGAAATGCCACCACAACCTTCTTTATTGCAGAAGATGATGTCAAGATTGAAGTCGTTTACCAAAGGTCGACAGTCCAGCAGTAAGCAATCTTCTCCACTCTCAACTACACCTGTCCAACTAGCTGATGAGGTAGTATCATCACAAGATTATTCTGAAATAGCTGCCATATATGAGAGAGTGTCAAGGCAACCACAGTTTGCAGAAAATGTGAAGCATTCTTTCAAAGCTTTCTTGAGGATAGAGGATACTGGAGGTCAGCCTGAGCTGATGGACATGCTACCAGCACTCACCATAGGACCTGGCCTCTACATGCTGTTCTTCAGCTACATGTTCAAATTAGACGAAGAGTATCGGGTCTTTTATCAGAGAGCTTCAGGAGAGACAACTGCACCAGAGAAATCTGAGTTTACTCTGCAAGAGATGCTTTTGCGTACTCTGGCCAGTATATCTTGTTTCAGTTCCTCCACCCATCTTCAACCTCTACCAGGAGCAGACAACTCACCCATCATTGGAGAGATACTCGAGTCCTCCAAGTCAGTAGTGTATATAGTGGGCACTCACAAAGACAAGGTTTCTGAGGAAGACATCGCTACAGTCGACTCACAGCTTCAAAAGGTGATTGGAGACACTGACCCCTACAAAAAAGGCATATTGCAGTTCTGCTCAGAGAACAAGCTTGTTGTTTCTTTGGACAACATGAAAGGCGGAGTAGAAGAAATCCATCACTTGCACCAGCTACTGGAGAATGCCATGGAGAAACACTTTAAAAAGCTGAAAATTCCAGCTGTGTGGCTTCTGTTCAGCTTGTGTCTTCGCATGAGAGAGGTGAGGACAGCCAGCCTGGAGACCTGCTTAGCCTTGTCCAATGCCTTCAATATGACACCCTATGAGACCAAAGTAGCTTTGTGGTTTCTTCACCACCATGCCGGTGTTCTGATGTACTTCCCCAGTGTGCCTGGTTTGGAGGACCTGGTCATCATAGACATCCAGGTAGTGTATGACAGTATCACTGGTGTCATTCTTAAAGCCATGAGCTTTGATAGCGTAGGACAGGCTACAGCTAAGAGATTCAGGAAGACAGGTCGATTCACAATGAAAGATTTGAAAACAGCTACAGCTGACATTTCAGGAGATGTCATTCTACCAGAGGAACTGGTAGCTTTGCTAGCCTATCTTCACTTGATAGCTGAGATTGCGTCAGTCGAAACTTCTGCTACTAACTCAGTCTTAGAAGAAGAGAAAGAATACATCATGCCTTGCGTGTTAGAAAACACTAGTGCAAAGGAACTTGACCTGTTCCACAAAGAATCCTGTAGTTATTTTGTGGAGCCTCTCTCGGTATACTTCAGTAGTGGGTTTACTCCTATGGGACTCTTTCCTGCTTCAATGGCATGTCTCATGTCCAACAAGTCCTTCACTTTCATTGGAGAAGGTGTCAAGAAAAACATGGTGACCTTTTTGTACGGATCCAATTTAATTCGTGTGACATTTACATCTCAATCTAAACATTTTGAAGTGGTAGTTTCGTGTGATCCTACATTCCAAGACTCCATTCATCATGAATGTACTGCTTTAAAACAAGAGGTAGAGGACACTCTAAGGAAGGCTAGTTCCAGAATGAACTACAGCAGCTACATGGACTACCAGTTTGCCTTTGACTGTCGTTCACATGAAGGAGGGAATCATCTCGGGGTCGTTGATGGAGCGCACTCTGTCCCCAAAGTCATGAAATGTCTCTTCAATCCAGACAGCCCACAAGCAGTTGTACTCACCAATAGACACCTCATTTGGTATGGACAGGTATGTAGAAATAGACTATGTATTCTAACTTGTATTAACTAACTCTCATTTGTTTGGTATTAGAAATACGAACAGAAAGATCCTGCAGTAGAAGTCTCTGAAAGTAAGTCAAGTTGTTAATTGTGTTTAGCTAGTATTATTAAAAATGTTTTATTATTAGGTGGCAAAAACTTGAATGTATTTGTGAGTGTGTATCCTGACTTGATCCACTCAGTGGCGCCTTGTGTTATGACAGTAGCTGAGAAGAAAACCTCAGGGCAGGAGACTTCCACAAGTAAGTCAAGTATTTATTTCTATTTTCCACTGTTGGTAGTGACTAATCTTTTGCTTTTATTAGGTGAGAATTACTTGACGATATTTCTGAGTGTGTATCCTGACTTGGTCCTCTCAGTGAAGCATTGTGTTATGACAGTAGCTGATCACTGCTACAGTATTGGACTCATAACTGAAGATACCCATGACGAACTTGTCTCCAGTGTCTTAAATGACAAGCACAAAGCAAGGATTCTTTTGGGCAATGTCCGTACAGTCTTATCATCTAGACCCTCAGCTCTCAAGGAGTTTGTTACTATACTGTTCCAAACAGGAGAATGTAATGATGTGGCAGATAAAATACAGCAACAGCTCCAGTAAGTATATTGTTATTGTTGTAGTATTTGTATTATTGTTTTGTTTGTGTAATAGAATTGTGGATTGAATTCTGTCAGCACTACATGGACATACATTTGAAAGCACTCATTGTATTGTATTTTACACTTTTTTATATATCACAGTTGATGATGTATCCCATATTTCAAATTGGACATTGATTTTGCACATTGTTAAGTTTTAATTTTTATTGCAGCTGTAAATTTTCATTAAAAATATTAAAAATATAAATTAATAGCCATATATAATAGCATACAGAGGTAGCTAGTGTATGTTTTCAAGTGGTTTGAACTTGATAGCTAATGGTTGCCCACACAACTAGCAATAACTTGAGTATATTTCTGTATCCTGACTTGGTCCACTCATTGATGAGGTCAACTTTTGGACTGGATGGTACAGGTGAGGCCAGAATTCTTCTGAATAACATTCATACAGTCTTGTTATTTACATCAACTTACTGATTAGTTACTATGGAAAGGCAGGCAGATAGTAGAATACTACCCCCCACAAGTCACGAATAAAAAAAATTGTTTGTTTTTTTTGAAACACTAAATGTCATTTCACTATGCTTGTGTGTGCAATTCCTTCTGGCTGGAGAATTTCTATCCTTCATTCTTTATAAGTTTGATCACTGGGTGTGGCATGTATTACAAAATTGTTTTAATATTATTGGAATAAAATTGACAATCAAGTATTGATTATTATATTTTCAACATTCCTTGAGTTCACACACATACACACACACACACACAACATCAAATTATTAACCATAATGTACAGTTGTGAAGGAAAAAAAATTTTTTGTGCTAATTTACCTTCTACAGCTAACAGCTGCTTCAGGAGCACCTAGAGATACAAGAATTCAGTACACATAGCTACACAGATAATGAGGTACATAACAGCTACAATTTGACTGGCAGGAATGACCTCTCATCAAGATGACCTCTTGAGCTGGCTGACCTCACTATGTACTATAATTACCTGAAAATAATATTATTCCACATAAAAGGTCACACCTACACACACCACACACAAACAAAACCCTCTCTTCTCTAACCACCAATAACAAGTAGAAGAGAAAAAATAAGTTTTATGGTCATGAACTAATCAGCAAATAGTTTAAAATAATGAGATTAATAAGAACTGCAGTTATGGCTAATACTCACAAGATATTTACACCTCAACCTGTAACTAACTCCATATGCACATCTAGAATAGTCACATAGTGAATGAGTGAATAACTTGGTCCTTACTTTCTTGCTGCACCACAACTAATTACTCTTCACACACATCTCACACCTATATAATTATACACACCACACAAAAACACAAATTCTCTCTTTTCTAATTATAATTTTTCTAATATTATAATTATAATTCTTAAACCTTCAGACAATAGAGTTTAATACTACAAGCAATCCTCATCTCTCTCCCTCTCTCTCTTCTAACAACTCTCACCCACAAACTGTGGGCACTGAGATACTCAAATAACAAAATAAAATAAACTTGTCATAGACTTCCTTCCACAATATTGTATGAGGAGGTCGGTATCTATGCACCCACAGCACATATTGTTAGCACGAGCGCAATATTTTCAGACCATGTATAATGTTATAAGTAACCCCTAGCAACCAAAATCCAATATGTTTAAAACCCTCATTTTATCTAGTTAGTAATCATGGCAGTCAAGTATTGATCAATAATTACAATCTCTTGCCAACTTCATCATGCCTTGACTACAATTACACACAACATAAAAACTGGGAATATCATCCTTCACACATACATGTAGTTTAGTTTTCATGGCTTACATAACCTAATAAGGAAACTGATCCACACAGTCTTATCACACTTCAAGAAGCTAACATTTATCAGAAATAATTATAATGGTCATTAATAAAACCCTACAAAGGTTCTAAAATTATGACTTAGGAATTCACCTTTAGCTAGAGAACAAAAGCACTCCTGGTCTTTTCACATAATAACTGCAAAACTGGGGCTACATTCTCAAACAGCTGCAATTTGTGAGCTTCATGACCTCTTGACTGACCTTACTAGAACTATCTGAAAAAATAATTCCTCACACAAGAAAGGCACAAACACATACACACAAACAAGCAACTCTCTATTATTACCCTTTCTCTCTAAACAAACAAAAAAAAAAAAAATACTTGAACATGAAAAAATTATGGGCATAACTTTAATTAAAAGATGCAATAATAATGCAATTTCTGGGTAACTATGGTTACAGCTGAAGCTTACAAGATATTTACACCTCTACTACAGACCACTAAAATGTGTCACCTCTCACACCTAGAATGAGAGACATATGTACTCATTATTCAACAAGCAATTCTAACCCACTTATTTATTCCCCCTAATTCTGACCCAAATTAAATAGCCACTGAAATGACAACTATGCTGTGATTGTTTCATCCTTATTAGGAATCATCAGTATGTTATAATCACTATGAAGTCATGGGTGACAGTGTACTATAATAACTTATACAATGATGTCGCACTAAATAATTATAGGATACACCCGTAACTTCATAATGATAAACATAGACAATCAGCATTAGTTAGTGTGTGTGTTTTTATGGTGATGGCAAGTTTTCTTACCTGTTATATGTTCATTATTAATCTTCGATGTCTAGTAAAAAAAAGAACAGTTCAAATCATGGACACATACAACCTCTCCTCCTACACACTGAAATATCATCACACACATACACACACTCTCCTCCTACACATTGAAAAATCACATACACACACATCCTATAATTTAACAGTAATATTAAAATATTTGCAAAGGAAGTTCATAATGGTGCAAACCCTGGATGCATAGCTGCTGTGCCAGCCTTTGGGTTTAGCTAGGGCAGCTGCTTCAGTGTGAGAGGTGGTGTTATTACCACAAACCCATTAGTGATATGACCAAATAAGGTCATACTGTAATTGGAGTAAAGTACACTATAATAACAATAACAGAAACATACTAATCTTGGGCATTGCTAGTTTTTCCCCCCCAACTACACCTCCTACTGTATCTATTGTTCACAGTTCAGAAAACCCAGCAAAAACAAAACAACAAAAACAGCAACAACTCATTTGCTGTACCTTATCTAATCTCAATAGGCAATTCCAGGATCCATCAACCATAGGTTATTCCTGGATCCATCAACATAGGCAATTCCTGGATCCATCAACCATAGGCAATTCCTGGATCCATCAACCATAGGCAATTCCTGGATCCATCAACCATAGGCAATTTCAACCATAGGTAATTCCTGAATCTATCAACCATAGGCAATCCCTGGATCCATCAACCACAGGCAATTCCTGGATCCATCAACCATAGGCAATCCCTGGATCCATCAACCACAGGCAATTCCTGGATCCATCAACCATAGGCAATTCTGGATTTCCATCAACCATAGGCAATTCCTGATCCATAACCATAGGCAATTCCTGATCCAATCAAACCATAGGCAATCCCTGGAATCCATCAAACCACAGGCAATTCCATGGATCCATCAAACCATAGGCAATTCCTGGATCCATCAACCATAGGCAATTGCTGGATCTATCAACCATAGGCAATTGCTGGATCCATCAACCATAGGCAATTGCTGGATCCATCAACCATAGGCAATTGCTGGATCCATCAACCATAGGCAATTCCTGGAATTCCTGGATCCATCAACCATAGGCAATTGCTGGATCTATCAACCATAGGCAATTGCTGGATCCATCAACCATAGGCAATTGCTGGATCCATCAACCATAAGTAATTCCTGGATCCATCAACCATAGGCAATTCCTGGATCCATCAACCATAGGCAATTCCTGGATCCATCAACCATAGGCAGTTCCTGGATCCATCAACCATAGGCAGTACCTGCATCGATCAACCATAGGCAATTCCTGGATCCATCAACCATAGGCAATTCCTGGATCTATCAACCATAGGCAATTGCTGGATCCATCAACCATAGGCAATTGCTGGATCCATCAACCATAGGCAATTGCTGGATCCATCAACCATAGGCAATTCCTGGAATTCCTGGATCCATCAACCATAGGCAATTGCTGGATCTATCAACCATAGGCAATTGCTGGATCCATCAACCATAGGCAATTGCTGGATCCATCAACCATAGGCAATTCCTGGATCCATCAACCATAGGCAATTCCTGGATCTATCAACCATAGGCAATTGGTGGATCAATCAACCATAGGCAATTCCTGGATCCATCAACCATAAGTAATTCCTGGATCCATCAACCATAGGCAATTCCTGGATCCATCAACCATAGGCAGTTCCTGGATCCATCAACCATAGGCAATTCCTGGATCCATCAACCATAGGCAATTCCTGGATCCATCAACCATAGGCAATTGCTGGATCCATCAACCATAAGTAATTCCTGGATCCATCAACCATAGGCAATTGCTGGATCTATCAACCATAGGCAATTGCTGGATCCATCAACCATAGGACTTCCTGAATAGGCAATCCTGGATCCATCAACCATAGGCAAATTCCTGGATCCATCAACCATAGGCAATTACGGATCATCAACCATAGGCAATTCCGGATCCATCAACCATAGGCCAATTCACTGGATCCCTAACCATAGGCAATTCAGGATCCATTCAACCACAGGCAATTCCTGGATCATCAACCATAGGCAATTTCCTGATCCATCACCATTAGGCAATCCTGGATCCATCAACCATAGGCAAGTCCTGGATCCAATTCAACCATAGGTAATCCTGGAATCTCAAACCCATAGGCCAATGCTGGAACCATCAAACATAGCCAATTCCTGGTCCATCAATCCTAGGCAATTAATGGATCCATAACCATAGCAATTCCTGGCTCATAAACCAAGGCAATTCCTGGATCCATCAACCAAGGTAATTCCTGGATCCATCCAACCATAGGCAATTCGGAGATCCATTAACCATAGGTAGTTCCTGGATCCACAACATAGGCAATTCCTGGATCCATCCACCATGGGCAATCCTGGATCCATACATAGGCAAATTCCTGGATCCACAACCATAGGCAATCCGGATCCATCAACCATTAGGTTTCGAGACTTTAATTTCTGGATTCCATAACCTTAGGCAATTCCTGGGATCCATCAACCATAGGCAATTCCTGGATCCATCAACCATAGACAATTTCTGGATCCATCAACCATGGGCAATTCCTGGATCCATCAACCATAGGCAATTCCTGGATTCATCAACCATAGGCAATTGCTGGATCCATCAACCATAGGCAATTCCTGGATCCATCAACCATAGGCAATTCCTGGATCCATCAACCATAGGCAATTCCTGGATCCATCAACCATAGGCAATTCCTGGATCCATCAACCATAGGCAATTCCTGGATCCATCCACCATAGGCAATTACTGGATCCATCAACCATAGGCAATTCCTGGATCCATCAACCATAAGCAATTCCTGGATCCATCAACCATGGGCAATTCCTGGATCCATCCACCATAGGCAATTCCTGGATCCATCAACCATAGGCAATTCCTGGATCCATCAACCATAGGCAATTCCTGGATCCATCAACCATAGGCAATTCCTGGATCCATCAACCACAGGCAATTCCTGGATCCATCAACCATAGGCAATCCCTGGATCCATCAACCACAGGCAATTCCTGGATCCATCAACCATAGGCAATTCCTGGATCCATCAACCATAGGCAATTCCTGGATCCATCAACCATAGGCAATTCCTGGATCCATCAACCATAGGCAATTCCTGGATCCATCAACCATAGGTAATTCCTGGATCCATCAACCATAGGCAATTGCTGGATCCATCAACCATAGGCAATTCCTGGATCCATCAACCATAGGCAATTCCTGGATCCATCAACCATAGGCAATTCCTGGATCCATCAACCATAGGTAATTCCTGGATCCATCAACCATATAGGCAATTCCTGGATCCATCAACCATAGGTAGTTCCTGGATCCATCAACCATAGGCAATTCCTGGATCCATCCACCATGGGCAATTCCTGGATCCATCAACCATAGGCAATTCCTGGTTCCATCAACCATAGGCAATTCCTGGATCCATCAACCATAGGCAATTCCTGGATCCATCAACCTTAGGCAATTCCTGGATCCATCAACCATAGGCAATTCCTGGATCCATCAACCATAGACAATTTCTGGATCCATCAACCATGGGCAATTCCTGGATCCATCAACCATAGGCAATTCCTGGATTCATCAACCATAGGCAATTGCTGGATCCATCAACCATAGGCAATTCCTGGATCCATCAACCATAGGCAATTCCTGGATCCATCAACCATAGGCAATTCCTGGATCCATCAACCATAGGCAATCCTGGATCCATCAACCATAGGCCTGGATCATCAACCATAGGCAGTTCCTGGATCATCAACCATAGGCAATTATGGATCCATCAACCATAGGTAATTCCTGGCTCTCCAATCAACCATGGCAATTCCTTCATCCATGCAACCATAGGCAATTCCTTATCCATCAACCATAGGCCAGTTCCGGATCCATCAACCATAGGGCAATTCCTGGATCCCCAATTCAACAAAGGCAATTTCCTGGAGCCATCAACCATAGGCCAATTCCTTCATCCTCAACCATAGGAATTTCCTGGATCCATCAACCATAGGCAATTCCTGGATCCATACCATAGGCAATTCCTGGATCCATCAACCATAGGCAATTCCTGGATCCATCAACCATAGGCAATTCCTGGATCCATCCACCATAGGCAGTTCCTGGATCCATCAACCATAGGCAATTCCTGGATCCATCAACCATAGCAACAAAAACAATAATAATATTAAAAATGACAATAATAACAGCAATAATAATAATAATAATAAACATCGCACAATAATAAGTATCAAGTACTCTGCCACACAGTGGCGTTTGATGTAACAAGTTTCACAAACTAGGAGCGCTGTAGCATAAGGCACATGTACATTTCTCTGATAAATATTAACTCCTAGGTTTTAAATTGCATACACAAACAAGTATTCCTTGTCAATTACTTGGCTAGCAATAGATATATTATTATTATTATTACTAGTGGTGTGTTTCAACACAAATAGTAAGTGAGATAACTCAGTTATATTTTAGGATTTAATATTATTACATTCTCAAAAATTTTAATTTTTGTCCATAGATCAATAGGCTAAATAGCATCATTATTTGGTTCCTAACTATTGAGCCCAAGTGTAGTGTTTCACACTCATGCTGAAATTTAGCAGCACTCTGAGGTCAAAGTGCACTTGTCATGTAATAATAGTATTTATCAGGAGCTCTTACAATCTGCTACACTTTGTTAAGTGGTAGAAGTTGTAGTGATCTAGCTACTTGTTGTGTAATGATGCTGATATGGTAATGCAGTTATGATAGGTCTCATAGTCGACTATGTGTTGTTGATCGACAAAGTAAACTAAATTTCAAGTCCTCACGTCTACCCCAAGGACAGCCAGCTTTTATAGACACAAACTTTAATTCATTAGACGCTGGCACAAGAATTACAGGCAGCTGAACTCATTGGCTTCACTTGCTTGCCAATTATTATTATTATTATTGTAATTGAGAATGTAATAATATTAAATCCTAAAATATAACTGAGTTATCTCACTTACTATTTGTGTTGAAACACACCACTAGTGATAATAATAATACAAACAGCTTAGTCCTGGCAGCTGCTTATTGAAACACACCACTAGTAATAATTCAGCGAAGCGAGAGGAGCTGACTGTCTAATGAGTTCGCGATATATATATATATTTAGGTCTAGAAATTGTTTTTGTTCTTGCGTGGGCGTACGTGTGTACCCTTTCTCCTATGCGCTTGCGTGGGACGGGTAACCTTCTTAGCAACATTTTGTTTTGTTTTGTTTACCCGCCGTACGAAGCAGCGATGCCCTGTAGACAAAACATTAGAAACGCTCGGTCAAGAGCTTTGAGGGTTAGAAACTCCAGAAGAAATATTAGTAAGGAGAGAGATAAGAATGAAAAAGACAGGGCAAGGAGGATGAGAGCTAAAACGAAATAGAAACAGGTAGCAAAGTAAATAATCTTTCTTTTTGAAAAGCCATTAAATGTTCCTAATTTATTTATTAGACTATTCCTGAGGATTACGGTACCAGGAGCCTTCATCATAGAAAAAAGCTACCACTATTGTTTTCTCACTTCGACAGTATTTTGTAGCATGCATGGAATAGCTGCAATTACAGGGAACATGCATTGCTCGCTTCGCTACTTTGCGCTATTCGAGCGCACCACTAGTAATAATAAGAACAGCTTAGTCCTGGCAGCTGCTTATTGAAACACCACCTTGAGGCGTGCATACGTGTGAGCCTGTTAAGTTTTCCATACACACCTCAAAATTTGTATTGTTTCAGTTGCAACAGCACAGCCAATGCTCTCTGTAAATATATTGTGTTGTGTTGAAGACCAAAGCCAAAGCTGAACATTCCACTAGTTATCATTTCACCATCACTCCACATCAGCTAGCACGCACTATTCTTCCTTCATTATACATGTGTATTCACATATCACCTTCTGTTGCTCATTGCATCATTTCTAACTCCTCACAGCTAAAATAGCATAACTAGTCCCTAGCTACATAGTTAGTGGGAGTCCAATGCAGGGAACCAATTCCAATAAACAATCGCTGTCTAATCACTATGAGTGGAAGTCTCAGATAACAACTGAGAGGCCAGTCTTTACGACCTGACTCATCAGACGTTGACCGTGCACGAGTATTTCCCTCTTCATGTTGGGATGCAATGCTAGTTATGCAAGTAGTGTGGTCCATGCTATGCCACATACATATGTATACATTTTACAATCCCTTCCTTACAATCATGCTTGCTGTATTATGCCAGATCTCCTGTGGACAGTCATACGTACTGACATGATCACAACAACACTCGTCAGTTTACACTTTCCCAGTGTACGGTACACTTCTTGTAGATGGTATGTCAGAGAGACCCTCGCTGGCTCAGTCTATATAATAATACACTTGTGTGTCAGTAACCACGATGGTGTGTATATTCATGAATAATCCATGTATGAATAATTCATGAGCTTAAACAGTTTGGTAAAAAAGCAAAAGTTTCGCAAAACCAAGTCCACAATCATGATAGAAGGACAGAGAGACTCAGAAGCAGGAGAGATAGACAAAGGAGGAGGGACTCCATGACAAACTGAAGAAAGGAAATGACGGTATAAGAAAAACTGAGATAGTTCATGAAAAAGGAGAGCAGGAGAGAGAAACTGATGCAACCTTAACCAAGCGTAGAGGAGATAATGAATAACAATAAATTATGCCACCTGCATTTACTCTGCAATACATCACGCGCCACTGTGTGGTGGGGTACTTGCTAGTAATTGTTAATGTTGGACCAAATTTTCCCGTCAAAACCTGCTATTAATATTAGGTCGTTTACACAGTATGAAATCATGGTATAAAATAGTTAAACCATGACAATTTGGGATAAATGCCCTTTCCGGGATGGAGCGACAATTCTTCAAACTAATGGTTTAATTATTATTTACTTATATTTAATAGTTTAACCATGTGTTTGAAGAATTATCGCTGATAAACAACCCAAGGAAGCCCTAGGGGGAAGGTGGTTATCTAGCAATAATTCCGAAAGTTGGTGTGGTTAACTATAATTTTACACCAGTTATTGCAAACAGCTTAAAAGATTACATTATTAAATATCAACTCATCTAACCATTTGATTTTTCCTATTCCTGTTGAAAATTCTGCCAGGACATCAAAGGTATCTTGAAAAGTCTTCACTGATTCAGTGTTTCCGGAATGCTTTATCTTCTACTATTTCTCCTTCACACAATTATAGACCAAATAAATAATATAGCCATTCTATACTAAGCCATATCTTCACTGCTACTTGTAGCACAGTTAAGCCAGTATCATCAGCAGCTTCTTCCAACACATGCCTGCCTACTTCACTGGAACACCAGTCACCCCCAGCTCTGAATAGGAAATGGGAAGTCTGAGCATGACCAGACCCTTTACCAGATAAATGGTAAAGGGTTTTGTCATGCCACTGAGACAGACTGACTCCAGCAATGTGAAGGTTGTTAGATTGCTGTTTGTTTGTTGAGGAGAGTAGGTCTGTCATGGATACCAACGGGCAAATCTGCCTCACTACGGGGTGTGACAAACCTGCAACTTTGCAATGTCCGACGTGTATCAAGCAAGACATCAAGGGAAGTTTCTTCTGCTCCCAGGTAAGTCTTTAGCGGTGCGTGTACGAGCTGTTTAGTTAAATCTATGAATGGTCTCTGTGGCAGGATTGTTTCAAAGGATTTTGGAAGGATCACAAGAGTATTCATAGGAAGTCAGGTGCGACATGTAGGCATGTCTTGAAGGATGCGGTATGTAATTTTTAAAAACATTTTTCTGTGTCCCTAGCTCCAAAGACAACCCGTGTTATACCAGCTTACAATCCCTGGCCAGGCTATGCTTTCACTGGGCAACTGAGACCTTATCCACTGGTGAGGGATATTATACACACACACACGCACACACACACACGCACACACACACACACACACATGCACACACACACACACACAGTGTGGCATAGGAAGGGGAGTAAGTTTCGGGGCTTAAGCCTCCCCCCCAATAATATTGGGATGCAATCTGAAGAGGTGATTTCTCACATGAACTCTTAAACCACAAAACACACGCCCTTGGAGCCCTTCACTGCTGATAATGTATATGTGTATGAGTAGGATAGTCTATTTGTTGGGGTTAACCTCGCATGACCAGACCCTTTACCAACTCACTACACCGGGAAGCACTATAAATCAGTTCTATTAGCCTTGTCACCACACACTGCACCCCTCCCCCCTCACCACACACTGCACCCCTCTCCCCCTTTGCTTTCATGCTTTTTTGGTTTATATAGCTAATTCCTATCACTGTGGTTGCCATGGCCACATTAATGATATTCATTTGATGCTTCTAACCACACTTTACCTGTCATCTTCTGAGGGTAGAAGACTGGTGAGGTGCTGGACAGTCACCAGATCCACTCTAGCACCTTAGGTAGCGGTTTGGTAAAGGGTCTGGCTATACAAGACTACGGGATGTAATGATATCGTAAGTTACTGATACTTCATCAGTGGGATGATATTCACTTACTGTAACAGGTAGAGTCTGACTCACGCAAACAACAACAATAAACAAACAAACAATAAACAACAATTGATTTGAATTGAGAGATTTTGAGTGAGAGTAAACCTTAGACATTATTAGAAGTGACCCCACCCACATTGGAGTGACCCCGCCCACATTGGAGTGACAGCTCACTGTTGTCAAGAGAGACATGTTTGGGGTCTCTAATGGGAGGTGTGTGGAGGTGTGGCTGGTTGTTGTGGATAGGTTTTTTAAATTCCCTGTCAATTTCATGACAACCAGTTGGTAACATGAAAAATGTATGAATATTTTATTTTTTAATTTATTTTCTGTAAAGACATTCCAGCAAGAATTGAACTTTTAAAAGCACATGAAGACTAACCTCTTCACTATCATGCAAAACAAGAAGGAGTATGTTAGTCCGCAAAGAGGATTTGGACTTGCTATTGTTACTAACGTTATTAGCTGAAGCTCAATTTCTGACTGTCTCAGAGTTGCTATGGGGTTCAGGCAAAGTGCACGGCTTATTCACCTTCTAGTTGCTGAATTCTGAGCTCCAGAAATGTATAGAGTTCGGGCAGACACACTTAAAATAAATCATTACAAACAACAACTAACACCGGTGTACTAGTGTTTGTTACAGGAAGTACGTCAGCAACTTATAAACAAAAATAGGAAATGTTATATTAGACAATAGGTTTTGTTTAAATCAGAGAATTGCCAGCAGTGCAACTCTGAGAAGACTCTGATAGTGAACGGGTGAAGGGAAATAGAATGATGGACCATTTGAAATATAGTCAGTATGTCTTGAAGGGTGCTAAAATATTATTTATGAAGGTGGATCTTGCATTTAATATAGTCATGTTTGTGTGTTAGCGTGCGTTATGTATTGTGTTTGTGTGTTAGAGTGCATCATGTAGTATGTTTGTGTGTTAGCGTTCATGTAGTATGTGTGTGTGTTAGAGTGCATCATGGAGTATGTCTGTGTGTTAGAGGGCATCATGTAGTATGTTTGTGAGTTAGAGTGCGTCATGGAGTATGTTTGTGTGTTAGAGTGCACCATGTAGTATATTTGTGTGTTAGAGGGCATCATGGAGTATGTTTGTGTGTTAGAGTGCGTCATGGAGTATGTTTGTGTGTTAGAGTGTGTCATGGAGTATGTTTGTGTGTTAGAGGGCATCATGGAGTATGTTTGTGTGTTAGAGTGCATCATGGAGTGTGTTTGTGTGTTAAAGGGCATCATGGAGTATGTTTGTGTGTTAGAGTGCGTCATGGAGTATGTTTGTGTGTTAGCGTGCATCATGGAGTATGTTTGTGTGTTAGAGGGCACCATGGAGTATGTTTGTGTGTTAGTGTGCATTGTGTAGTATGTTTGTGTGTTAGACCATCGAATATGTTTGTGTGTTAGCGTGCATCAGGTAGCATATTTGTGTGTTAGAGTGCATCGTGAAATATGTTTGTGTGTTAGAGTGCGTCACGGAGTATGTTTGTGTGTTAGCGTGCATCACGGAGTATGTTTGTGTGTTAGAGTGCATCATGGAGTATGTTTGTGTGTTAGAGTGCGTCATGGAGTATGTTTGTGTGTTAGCGTGCATCATGGAGTATGTTTGTGTGTTAGAGTGCTACTAGAGTTGTTCCGGATCACATTGCTCGTCCAGATTATGCTGAATCAGGAATTGCTCACTCAGAGAGAGAAGCCAAGAAGGCAGCTGTCATTCAACAACTTCCACCAAGCGAGATTGAGGGAATGAGACAGGCAGGCCGGGTAAGTGGGTGTGGTTTAAGGAGGGTGTTGTGGATGAGATATGTGTGTGTGCATGTGTTTGTTTAGCTGGGTAGAGAAGTGTTGGATGTTGCAGCTGCTATGATCAGACCAGGAGTGACTACTGATGAGATAGACAGAGCTGTTCATGAGGTAAGGGATGTCGTAGCTGTTCATGAGGTAATGTATGTCATAGCTGTTCACGAGGTAAGGGATGTCATAGCTGTTCATGAGGTAAGGGATATCATAGCGTATCACTACTTGTGGCTTCATAAAGTTGTGCATGAGGTAAGGGATGTCGAGGGATATCACAACCTTATTTAAGGGTGTGCTCACACTCTTTGCGCATGAAACACGCGCGGAACAGACCACGGTTGCTAGCGTGTGTTGAATTGACTTCTGATTTTGCCATAACTTTTTCGTTTCTGCAGACTAGCAAGTGCTACTAAGAGAAGCACAAGGAAAGAGCAGAGGTCTGTCATATCTCAAGAAGTGGTCCATTAGACCCCAGTACTGTGGGCTGACTGCAGACGTTTAGAAGCTGAGTCTTCGTATACGTGTATGTGACTGGTTTTGAGAAAATCGGCCTAAACGCAGCAAACCATTTTTTTCAGCATCCCGGGGCAAAGCCTTATGGGTCGATTTTTTTCAAAAAAAAATTTTTTATGGCAGAAATGGATAGATACCAGTTAGCTCTAGCTTATGACGCAGTTGTAAGCTCTGGCGTGCTCTAGAACTCACGCTATGAGGCTAGAAACACTAGCCGGTTGGACTCGTGTACGGAGCGTTGCTAAGAAATCTATTGGCGGGCTTTTCATTTACAGCGGGGGAAAACTGTAGCTAACTAATTCACTTACTATTCTACATAATCCGTGTACTCACGCAATGCCTGCCAGCATAGTTTCTGGAGGAGGCCTACATTAAGCCTCTACAACTTCTTTCAATCCCCTGCAACCAGTTTAGTCCATAGTGTCCTGGAGATGTGGTAATAGTATACGGATACAAGGCATGCCCCCTAGCCTTAGCAACTCTTTTACGTGACAATTTTTGCCGCGTTTAGGTTGATTTTCACAGAACCGGTCACATATAACTTGTCTACCAACATGTGTGCACCACAACAATGAGTTTATGTTGATCCTTTATTTTACTTCTCTACATACTCATCGTGGCATGTGAGGTGTGGGCGATTATTTCTGTAAAATAAAAATATCTATTTGTTATAGAATCACCATGTGGCCCCAAGTCTTGGCGAGGTAGTGATCAGTCCACCCACCCGTGCACTCCTGAGCTATACCTGAGAGAATGGTTGAGGTTCAGCTGCATTTCACGGGCACTATTGTTGGCAAAACGGGCGTGATTCTGGTTAATAACTATTCATCTGGAGTGCATACTAACACCGCCGGGCGTTGCTATGTGAGAGCACCCTTAATGGTTCACTTTGAATTATATAACAACCATTAGTAACCCTTAGCGCACATGCGTGAGAGGGTTTAGTAGTCGTCCTGTCTGTCTGTCTGTCTGTCTGTCACATTCTGATTTTGGAGAATACTAACAATTATCAGTTGATTCAGGTATGAACTTACTCAGGATGAAGATTTAAGACCTTTTATTGTGCTACTTTTTTTAATTTTGGGCTAATCGTTGAAAAAATGTCAAACTTTCAGCTCCACGGTAGGTACCAGCTTATATGGGCAACGCCCCCTAGCATCACGTCATAATCACGTGAGCAAATAATTTCTTGCAGCCAGCAGTGTAGTTGATTTATGCTCAGGGAAGTTAACGGAGTTGAAAGAAGTGAAGTTTTGTGTTGAAAATGCATATCGGTGAGTGTTTCTGGCTAGTTTAGCTTCTTCTCTTATGAAGACAGAGTTTCCATGTACCATTTTCATTGGTCAAGCTATTTTCATGCCTCTATAGCTAACAGATTGCTTGTTCTTTTGGGTGGAGATTATATTGTAATAGCTAGGTAGTGTTTAATAGCGCTGAGGGTTCGCACCTTTGGTGCTTTATTATTATTATTATTATTGGCAAGCGAGCGAGACACTACTAGAGGTAACTCAATTTGAAACTCGGGGATATTTGTTTATATATATGTTTGGGCGTATGTATGTCATTTTTGTACTTTGACCCTCGCGTTTTTGTGTTGGTTCGGTATTCGACCCCATCCCAAACTTCACTAAACAGAATCCTCTGGTTTATCGATCATTACCCGTTCACCCTAGAAATTGAATTGTTTATCGTTTTGAATTCTTTTGCGGGTGCAGTTAAAACTTGAAAACCTACCAGAGTTCCATTTCTATTTGAGTTAGTGGCAGTGGTAAGTCAATGCTCTCTGTCAAGTTTATAAGCCATACGCAACAGTATTTACTTGAAAATGTATAGTCCACTAGACTAACCACGAAGGTTAGTATTGTGTAGGTAAGTCCAGTTGTGTGAAAGTATTGTGAGTTACAGCTTTTACTTAGCTAAAGAATATCACAAAGAAAACGTTTAAATAACATGTATTGTTTGGCTGATGTTTTTTAAATTCAAACAGTTGCACCGAGTGGTTACTATGGCATTTAAGTCCCTTTACCGTATAAATGTAATTTAAAAAGTCGACATTATTTTTAGTAGCTTTGAGTGTTAGAAGTTAAAATCAATCATATAGCAATAGTGTCATTTTTGGCTCACTTGCCATTTGTGCTCAAGCACATCACTAGTTATTATTGTTGTTGTTGTTGTTGTGTGGTTGTGATGTTTGTTGCTAGGCATGTGTGGAACGTGGTTGCTATCCTTCTCCTCTCAACTATTTCAATTTCCCAAAGTCCTGTTGCACGTATGTCTCATGTCATGTGACCGTCACATGACCACAATGAGTCAATTTTCTCTGTAGGTCGGTAAATGAAGTAATATGCCATGGGATCCCAGACGAAAGAGAACTTCAGAATGGAGACATATGCAATGGTGAGTGATCAGTAGTCTTCTGTGAGCTTTTCAACCAGGCCAACTGTATGGATGCATGCAGCTGTTTTTCAGTGGGTCATGTGATGTGGTATTATGTCATGTGATGTCATGCATTGTTGATTCGTGCAGTGGATATTACTGTATTCAAAAATGGTTTCCATGGTGACCTTAATGAGACGTTCTTTGTGGGAGAGGTTGACGAGGGAGCTAAGAAGTTGGTAAGGGTTGCCTATGAATGCCTCATGAAGGGAATAGCATTAGGTAAGTCACTGTGTGATGTTGCTGCTGGTCTTATGGTAGTCTTGCTCTGGTAGTTCGACCTGGAGAGAAGTACCGGAATGTGGGCAATGAGATCATGCACCACGCCCAGAGCAATGGCTTCTCTGTGGTCAGATCTTACTGTGGTCATGGCATCAACCAGTGAGTGTGTGTGTTTGCGTGTGTCGCGTTGACTAGATGTCATGCATGTGTTTGTAGATTGTTCCACACCGTACCTAATGTGCCACATTATTCCAGTGAGTTGTGTGTACTACAGTATTAGCCATGACATGTGAGACTCTCTCTCTCTCTATGTGTGTTTAGAGAACAAGGCAGTGGGCATTATGAAGCCTGGCCATACCTTCACTATAGAGCCTATGATTAATGAAGGTGAGTGTATGTTTATATGTGATGATGTGCATGTGTTAGTTTGTGATGTGTGTGTGTGCATGTGTCCAGGTATTTGGAGAGATGCTCTGTGGCCGGATGAATGGACTGCAGTGACTACAGTAAGTTTGTGTGTGACGTGAATGGGACTTGGTTGCCATGGTAATCTAGTGTCATTCTGTAGATAGTCTAGATGAGAAGAATGGGCAGAAGGTTAGCTTGCCAATGCATTAGCCATGACAGTGTTTCACTTGATGTGTCGTACCCTGTCAAACAGGTTTACGGGTTATAGCAATTTCATCATTGAGTATAGACTTCTGTTGTTGTGTGTGTGTGTGTGTGTGTGTGTGTGTTAGGATGGCAAGCGCTCTGCCCAGTTTGAGCACACGTTGCTGGTGACGGAGTCTGGGTGCGATATCCTGACACAGAGGACTACTGCTGATGGCTTGCCACACTTCATGACCTCATGACCTTTAAAGGACCACACCCATCATTGTTGACAGATACCTGCACGGCCGGACTTGTCAAGAACACTCTCAGAAAGCCACACCCACTCACTCCTTTTTGTTGAACAACGCTCATCTTAATAATTCGATATATAATAATATTAAAAAATAACTCTTTATTTCTAAGTGATGTGTGGTTACAGTGTGAGACAGAATGGAAGTAGGCGGAGACTTAGAGTTCCTCATGGATGGCGTATCCGTTATTAGTGATGGAAGAATCCAGGAATGCATCAAACCTCTCTATAATCTCATCCACCGACAGCTTGTTGTCCTAGCAACCACAATTAACAAGAACATACATAGCATCAAGGACATAAGAGGATTGTGTATATTGTAACTGATATTAAATTTACTGACA